>Ga0209530_1000342_pt1 | contig 36753 bp, 39 predicted proteins | sample BlaSpr_A8_Ref_O1_FD_187987 | JGI IMG/M metagenome (GOLD analysis project Ga0209530, IMG submission 187987) | Forest soil microbial communities from Thunder Bay, Ontario, Canada - Black Spruce, Ontario site 2_A8_Ref_O1 (SPAdes) (version 2) | ecosystem: Environmental > Terrestrial > Soil > Boreal...
GGTCGACCCGCTGTCGCGATCTGACCTGGACCTCGTCGCGGAGTTCATGGTCGCCCGGGTGGCGGCGCGGATCATCCTGAGCCAGGCCCACGCGGCCCGCGATCCCGGCAACGCCCGCTATCTGCTGCGCCGGACGCCCGCCGCCATCGCGCACTTCGCGGCGCTGCGCGCGATCGGGCTGGACGAGATCGGCCGCCGCCTGGGCGGGGCCTGCGAGCTGGAGGTGGCGTCATGACGGACGGCTTCGCGCCCGTTCCGCTGATGGTCAACGGGTTCGACGGCTCGGGTCTGGCCGGGCTGCCGGCCGCGACGCGGGAGCTGATCGCCCGCCGGGAGGCCGCCCTCGGCGGCGCCTACCGGCTGTTCTACGACGAGCCGGTGGAGTTCGTGCGGGGCTCGGGGGTGTACCTGTACGACCCGGACGGGGTCGCGTACCTCGACGCGTATAACAACGTGCCGTCGGTCGGGCACTCGCACCCGCGCGTCACCGAGGCGGTGTCGCGACAGCTGGCGACGCTCAACACGCACACCAGGTACCTCACCGACGGGGTCGTCGGGTACGCCGAGCGGCTGCTCTCCACTCATGCGATCGGCCCGGCCCACGCGATGTTCACCTGCACCGGGAGCGAGGCGAACGACCTGGCGCTGCGCATCGCCCGGTTCCACACCGGCGGCACCGGGGTGATCGTGACCGCGAACGCGTACCACGGGGTGACCGCGGCGGTGGCGCAATCCTGTGCGTGGGCGAACGAAAATGCGTCGCGGCTATCGCCGTGACCGGGGAGATCTAACGCATACGCGCGAAAACCGTGGCCGGCAAAATCTTCGGCTAGATACATCATCAGGCGGCGATTGGCTGAAAGCCCGTGCAGCAGCACGACGCTGCCTGCGGGTTTTACATCGGCGGGCGGGTCGAGAACCGTCATCGGCGTGTGGCAGCCGCCTGCGTCGAGCCACAGTTCCTGCTTCGGCAGCTCCGCGACGCGAATCCAGCGCGAGCCAAGCGCTAGAAATACCACGCCGATGATCGCGAGAATAATCTGCCAGAGCTTCACTGGGCGCTCCGCGGCATTTCCGAGCGGCATGATAGAATAGCGTGTTTGCGTTTTTCCGCTCGGGCGGAATGAGGAATGGGCAATTGGCAGTGGTCTCGCAATCCGAATTGATTCTCCAACGTCAGGACTGGAAACGCAACGGAAAGCGCGTGGTGTGCGTGGCCGGGGCGTTTGACCTGTTGCACCCGGGGCACGTTCGATTGCTGGAGCAGGCGCGCGGTCTGGGCGACATATTACTCGTAGCGCTGCAGAGCGACGAAAGCGTGCGTATCGCGACGGAGCAGGCCGATAAACTGATCGGCGCTCCAGCTCAATCCCCAGCACCGGCACCCGCGCATGCCGGAAAGCCTCCCGCGCGGCCGATCGCGCCTGCAGCCGAACGCGCTGAGATTCTGGCGGCCCTCGTGGCTGTGGACTTCGTCGCGATCTTCGACGAAGCCACCGCAGCCGAATTCATCGCGCGCTTGGCGCCGGATGTGTTGGCGCAAGGCGGCGAAGCCGACTCAAGCGCAAACGACTGCGCGGATGACGACGCAGTAAAAGCAGCGGGCGGGCGAGTGGTGCGCCTACCGCTCGAGCCCGGCTACTCAACCTCGCGGCTGGTCGAACGCATTACCGAACTTCAAGCATGATTCTTCCCCAGGTCAGCGAGCTTCTCGCGCGGGTTGCACGCCGCCCGGTTGTCGAGGAAACATTCGAAGCGCTGAGGCGCAGTGGCGGTGAAGTGCGCCTGGCTGGCCTCACCGATTCCGCGAAAGCGCTGCTGATTCCGCTGGCGTTTGCTGAACTGGGCCGGCCGACGGTGCTGCTGGTGGATACCAATCAGCGCGCCGAAGCGTTGCTCGAGCCGGTGCGTTATTTTTATCGCGCGGTCACCGGCAAGCCCGGGCGGCGCGTGGCGCATTTGCCTTCGCATGAAGTGCTGCCGTACGACAATCGTTCGCCCCACGCGGAAATTTCTGAAGATAGAGCTGTGGCGTTGTGGCGCTTTGCCACGGGCGATGCGGATCTGCTGATCGTCCCGGTGCAAGCCGCGGTGTGGCGCATGCGCGACCGCGAATTTTATTCGCAATTGGCGCGCACCATCGCGCGCGATGAATCCATTCCGCACGAAGAGTTGATTGATTTTCTTTCCAGCGCCGGTTATGACAAGCAAATCACCTGCGAGATGCCAGGGCAGTACGCGGTGCGCGGCGGCATCATTGATATTTACTCGCCGGAATCGCCGCAGCCAGTGCGCGTCGAGCTGCTTGGCGACACCATCGAATCCATCCGCGCGTTTGATCCCAATACGCAGCGTTCGACGAATCCCATGGAGCGCGCGACCTTGTTGCCTCTGACGGAATATCCGCGACATGCTGAAGTGCTGGAGCGCGCGCGGGTTTCTGTTGCGTCGGGGCGGGAAGATGATGCGGCGCCGGGCGGGTTTTATCCCGGCTGGGAATTTCGCGAGGCGCTGCGCGAGAATCGCAAATCCACGCTGTTCGATCTCACTGTCGAGCCGTTGATTATCGCGGACGAGCCTTCGTTGCTGGCCGCGTCCATCGAAAAATACCGTACGCAGTTGGCCGAGGCTTTCGATGCCGCTGAGGATCCGTTGGCCGAGCCGCCTGACAAGTTTATTTTCGATGATGAAGAGTGGAATCTCGCGTTGCAGATGGCGCCGCGATTGGCGATTGAGCATTTGGGGGTCGAGGCGGCGGAAGTAGGCGACGGTAGTGGTGATGGCGACGGCAAAGACGCCCGTCCCGCAAACGGCGGGACGGCCGCTACAGAGTCAAATGCAACACCTATCCGGACTTTGCATACGCAACCGACTACGCGCTACCACGGAAATGTGGCGGCGTTCATCGCGGAAGCGCGCAACAGAATATCAGCGGGCGAAAACGTGATGGTCTCCGCTGCCAGCACTGGAGAGCTCGAGCGCTTCGCCGACATCTGCCACGAATTTGAATTGCCGTATCGCATGGGCGAGCTGGAAGAAAACGCCACGGTCACGCGCCTCGCGGAAGAAGGCAGCAACGCGCCGGGTTCGGCGATCTTGCTGACGAAAGCGCCGCTGTCCGAAGGCGTGGTCTTCACCGACGCGAAAGTAGTTCTCTATGGCAACGCCGATCTCTTCGAAACGCTGCCGCCGCCTTCGCAACGTTCGCGCGCACGGCCCAAAACCGCGAGTTTCTTCAGCGATTTCAGCGACCTGAAACCCGGCGACTATGTTGTGCACGTGGACCACGGCATCGGCCAGTTCGAAGGTCTGCGCCAAGTGGCGATGGAAGGCGCGAACGGCGAGTTCATGCTGCTGCGTTACGCAGGAGACGCAAAACTCTACGTTCCGCTCGCGCGCCTTGACCTGATTCAGAAGTACACGTCGCTGGGCGGCGTCGAACCGCAACTCGACCGCCTGGGCACTACGGTTTGGGAAACGCGCAAGTCTCGCGTGAAAAAATCCGTCAGCGACATGGCGGAGCAGCTTTTGGAACTTTACGCCGAGCGAAAATTGGCGGTGGGGCACGCGTTTCCAGTGGACACGAATTGGACGCACGAATTCGACGATGCGTTCGAATTCGAAGAAACCGCCGACCAGCAGCGCGCCATCGAAGACGTGAAGCGCGACATGGAATCGAACCTGCCGATGGACCGGCTGCTCTGCGGCGACGTGGGCTACGGCAAGACGGAAGTGGCCATGCGCGCCGCGTTCAAAGCGGTAGCCGATTCGAAGCAGGTTGCGGTGCTGGCGCCTACGACGGTGCTGGCATTCCAGCATTACCAGACATTCAAGCGGCGGTTCGCGGCCTTTCCTGTGCGCGTGGAAATGATCAGCCGGTTCCGCACGGAAAAAGAGCAGAAGAAAGTCTTGGAGGAAGTGGAAGCCGGCAAGGTGGACATCCTGATCGGCACGCATCGCATCCTTTCCAAAGACGTGAAGTTTCAGGACCTCGGTCTGCTGGTGGTGGATGAAGAGCAGCGCTTCGGCGTGGCGCACAAAGAGCGGCTGAAAGAAATGCGCAAAAATGTGGACGTGCTGACCATGTCCGCAACACCGATTCCGCGAACGCTCCACATGTCGCTGGTGGGACTCCGCGACATGAGCGTGATCGAAACGCCGCCGAAGGATCGCCTGGCGATTCAGACCACCGTTGCGCCATTCACCGAGACTCTGGTGCAGCGGGTGATTGAAGAAGAGCTGGCGCGCGATGGGCAGGTGTTCTTCGTGCACAACCGTGTCGAGTCCATTATTTCGCTCGCGGCGATGATCCAGCGCCTGGTGCCGAAAGCGCGCGTGGTGGTGGGTCACGGCCAGATGCGCGAGGCCGAGCTGGAAAAAGTGATGCTGCAGTTCATACGCGACGAAGCGGACGTGCTGGTCTCCACCACCATCATTGAAAATGGTCTGGATATTCCGCGCGCAAATACAATCGTGATCAATCGCGCGGATCGCATGGGCCTTTCGGAGCTGTATCAATTAAGAGGCCGCGTCGGGCGTTCTAATCAGCGCGCCTATGCTTACCTGCTCGTCCCCCCGGACACCACCCTGACAACAATCGCGCGGCAGCGGCTCGCGGCGTTGAAAGAGTTCAGCGACCTCGGCGCCGGATTCCGCATAGCCGCGCTTGACCTCGAGCTACGCGGAGCAGGGAATTTGCTAGGGCGCGAGCAGCATGGCCACATTGAGGCCGTCGGCTTCGATATGTACTGCCAGATGATGGAGCGCGCTGTGGCGGAGCGCAAAGGCGAGGCGCTGACGCCGGAACGCCGCGCCACACTCAACCTGGGACAGGAAATCCGCATCCCGCCTGAGTATATTGATAGCGAGAACCTGCGCCTGCGGATTTACAAGCGCATCGCCAGCGTCACGAGCGACACCGAGCGAGCGGAAGTTCGTCAGGAACTCGAGGATCGCTTCGGCCCGCCGCCGCCGTCGGTGGAGAACTTGCTCGACTACGCTGTGTTGAAGGCGCTGGCGGAAAAACTGCAGGTGGCCTCGATCGACCGTCGCGGAGATCAGGTGGCGATCAAGTTCTACGACGACACGCCGATCGGGCCGGAAAAGCTGGTAAAACTGTTGCGCAAGCGCCGGGGCATGCGCCTGGACCCAAGCGGCGTGCTGTGGCTGGATTGGAAGAGCATCCAAGGCGGGCCGATGGGCGCCACCAGAAACGTATTGCTACAACTACAATCGTAGGGATAAAATTTGAGGCGGGTGAATCCCATGAAAAATTGCAATTTTGCATCTGTCCTGGCGCTTAGTGGCGCCGTGCTGCTGACCGGATCGCTGCTCCCTTCCGTAGCGCGCGGGCAAGCCAAATCCGTGGTGGTGGAAGAGATTATCGCGCGCGTGAACAACGATGTGATCACGATGTCCGATTATCAGAAGGCCGATGAGCAGCTGCGCGAGGAAGTGGCGCATGATTGCCAAGGCTGCCCGCAGGATAAGCTCATGGCGGAGTTCAAGGAGCAGCAGAAGGATTTGCTGCGCGGGCTGATTGACCAATCGTTGATGGTGCAACGCGCGAAAGACATGGGCATCAGCGTGGAATCGGACGTGATCAAGCGCCTGGACGACGTGCGCAAGCAGAACCAGCTCGCCAGCATGGAAGACTTGGAAAAGGCCGTCGAAGGTTCCGGCCTGGCTTGGGAAGATTACAAGACGACAATTCGCAACGGGCTACTGACGCAGGAAGTAGTGCGGCGCGAGGTGGGTTCGCACATCAATATTCCCGGCGACGAAGTGAAAAAATATTACGACGCGCATCCGCAGGAATTCACGCGGCCCGAGCAGGTGGTGCTGTCCGAAATTTTCCTGAGCACAGAAGGCAAGAGCCCGGAAGAGATCGAATCGGTGCAGAAGAAGGCCGAGGATTTCCGCAACCGCGTGATGAAGGGCGACGATTTCAACGAAATCGCCAAGCGCTATTCCGAAGGCAGCACCGCGAAAGACGGCGGGGATCTAGGCACGTTCAAGCAGAGCGAACTGGCGCCGCAGCTGGAGGAAGTAGTCTTCAAAATGGACAAGGGACAGATCACGGACGTGATCCAGACCAAAACCGGATTTGAAGTGCTGAAAGTCGAGAATCATTACAAGGCCGGATTGCAGCCCATAGACAAAGTGGACAATGAAATTATGAACCGGCTGTACATGCAGAAAATGCAACCGCAGATGCGCGATTACCTGGGCCAGTTGCGCGAAGAAAGCTACGTGATGGTGAAGCCGGGATACACGGACACTGCCGCGGTAGCTGGAGCCAGCGTGATTCAGGAAGTGCAGCCGACGCCGGACGTGGCTGTGAAGAAGAAAGACAAGAAAAAGCTGCCGCTGCCTAAAGTCAACGGTCAATGAAGTCGCATTACGTTTCCGATTTGCAGGACGGGCAAGCCGTCACTTCGTTGTTCCTCGTCGCGGCGAAAGAAATCCGCACATCGCAGCGCAGCGGGAAATCCTGGCTGGAACTGGCGCTGCGCGATCGTACCGGCTCGATTCCCGCAAAAATGTGGGACAACTTCGAGGCGCTGGCGAAAACATTCGAAGCGAACGAAGTGATACAGATACGCGGCCGCGTGAAACTGTATAACGGGCAGAAGGAAATGACGCTGGAACAGATCGTTTCGGTGGCGGCGCGGGATTACGAACTTGCGGATTTTCTAGCGCACACGAAGTTCGACGTCGAGAAACTGTTTGCGGAGCTGGGCGCGGCCGTCGGCGCTGTGCGGAATCCGTGGATCAAGCGGCTGCTCGAAAGCGTGGTCAACGATCCGGCGATCGTGCCGAAACTGAAGCGCGCACCCGCGGCGATGAGCATGCATCACGCGTTTGTGGGCGGATTGCTCGAGCACACCGTGAGCTTGATCGCTTTAGGCCGCGCCATCGTAGCGCATTATCCGGAGCTGGATGCTGATGTGTTGCTGGCGGGCATTGTGCTGCACGACGTCGGGAAAATCGATGAGCTCAGCTACGAGCGCGCGACGAATTACACCACAGCGGGACGCTTGCTCGGGCACATTACGATCGGAACTTTGCTGGTGCGCGAGAAGATCAAGGCGATTCCCGGCTTTCCGGAGCCGCTGGCGATTTTGATTGAACATTTGATTTTGAGCCATCACGGCACGTACGAGTTTGGCTCGCCTTCTTTGCCGCAGACGCGCGAGGCGATTGCGCTGCATTTTCTGGACGACATGGATTCGAAGATGGCGGCGATGCGCGCGACGCTGGAAGGCGCGTCGGGCGGGGAAGAGTGGACTGAGCGAAATCCCGCACTGCATCGGGCGCTGTTGCGCACCGACAAGTTCCTGGGCGGAGGGGATTCCGGGCATCCGGCGGAGGCTGCGGCGGGTGATTCTTCGCCGCAACGCACGGTGCCGGGTGGACCGCGCAATTCCGGCGGCGCGAGATGAACGTTTGCGGGCAGACGAGCGAGAGCGCTGGCGCGAAAGATAATTCATGACTGAGCTCAACATCCGAACCTCATCGCCGCGACGGGCGCTGCTGGACCTGGCGCCGCTCGAGCTGGACTGCATGAACACGCTCTGGCCGATGGGGCAGGGCACGGTGCGCGAAATCCGCGACCGTCTGGCGCCGCGGCGACCGCGCGCGTACACCACGATTATGACCATCATGGATCGGCTGGCGCGCAAAGGCATCGTCGAGCGGCGCAAAGTTGGGCGCGCTTACATGTATCGTCCGAATTTGAGCGCCGAAGAAGCGCGCGGTCACGCGTTGGACCAAGTAATCGAGAATTTTTTCGCCGGCTCGAAAGAAGCGCTGCTGGCGCAGCTGAATTGTGATGGCCCGCGCGCGCGGGCGGTGGCGGCGACTGTGGCGTCGTCCGGTGGGCTGCCGCGCTCCGCGAATGATGGATCATCCGAAGAGCTGATCACGGCGAAGAGACGAGATGATTCCCGCTGAACTGAAAATTCGTGACAACGTGATCCGCCCGGCAACGATTCTCGCGCCGATGGCCGGCGTTACCGACACGGTATTTCGCCGCGTGATTCGTTCACTCGGCTCCTGCGGGCTGATCATGACGGAATTCACTAGTGCCGAAGGGCTGACGCGCAATTCCGCGCGCACGCTGCATTATCTGTATTTCGATGCGGACGAGCACCCCATAGCCGCGCAGATTTTCGGCTCCGACCCGCAGGTGATGGCTTCCGCGGCGGCGCTCACCGAAGATCTGGGCTTCGATCAAGTGGACATCAATCTCGGCTGCCCGGTGAAAAAAGTTGTGAAGTGCGGCGGCTCTGGGTTGCTGCGCGATCTGGTCCATCTGGAAAAATTGTTGCGGGCGGTGCGCGCGGCGGTGAAGATTCCGCTGACGATTAAAATTCGCTCGGGCTGGGACGAAAATAATATTGTCGCGGTGGATGTGGCGCGCATGGCGGAGCAAGTGGGCATTGAAGCCATTGCCGTGCATCCGCGCACGCGCATGCAGGGTTATAGCGGCTCGGCGGATTGGAACGTGATTCGCGCGGTGAAGCAGGCGGTGGGCATTCCGGTGATTGGCAATGGCGATATTCGTACGCCGCAGGACGCGGTGCGCATGGTGGCGGAAACTGGTTGCGATGCGGTGATGATCGGCCGCACGGCTTCGTCGAACCCTTGGATTTTCCGGCAGATTGCAGATTTCACTGCCACCGGGCGCTACGACGAGCCTGCCGACGTGGATCGCTACCATTTGCTCTCTGGATATTTTCGCAGCTTGATTGCGGCGGAAATGCCGGACGCGATTGGTAAGATGAAGCAGTTCGCGAGCTTGTTCACGCATGGCGTGCGTAACGGCGGCGAGTTGCGGTATGCGGTGCATCATGCCCATGCGGCTGCCGAAATCCTGGACAAAGTGGATGCGTTCTTCGCGAAGAGTGCGGCACCGGCCGCCGATTAAGTTTTCGAACAGCCGCGGGTTACTCCTCGCGAGTGATGAGGAGCTGCTTGTAAGCCTCGCGGCGCGTGAGCCCGCGTTCGCGCGCGACTTGCTTTAGCGCGGCTTTATTGTCCACGCCGCGTTCCTGCATGATTTCCGCCACGCGACGCGCCAGAGGTATTTTCGCGCGCGCGTCTTCGGCCGCGGCGTGCTGCGCCTCGCCGTCCGCAGGGCCGATCAGCAGAGTGATTTCTCCGCGCGGCGGCTTCGCGCGCGCCGCAGCGAGCAAATCTTCCAGATGGCCACGCACGAACTCCTCGTACACCTTGGTCAATTCGCGCGCCACCACCGCCGGACGGTTGCCTAGGATTTCCAGCGCGTCTTCCAGAGTATCGAGCAGCCGGTGCGGCGCTTCGTACAGAGCCAGCGTGCGCGGTTCGGCGGCAAGCGCCCGCAATCGTTTGCGCCTCTCTGTTGGCCGCGACGGCAAAAATCCGATGAACGTAAATTCTTCACTAGACATTCCCGATGCTGCCAGCGCCGCCACGAACGCGCACGCTCCCGGCAGCGGCACCACCTGAATTCCATGACGCAGCGTCAGGCTCACCAGCCTGCCGCCGGGATCGGAAATTCCAGGCGTGCCGGCATCGGTGACCAGCGCGATTTGCGCGCCCTGTTCGAGTTCGATCACGATCTCTGCGGCGCGCGTGATTTCGTTGTGCTCGTGGTAGCTCACCAGGCGCTTCTGAATGTCGAAATGCGAGAGCAGCTTCAGCGTTTGCCGCGTGTCTTCGCAGGCGATAGCGTCCGATTCCTTCAGCACGCGTAAGGCGCGCAGAGAGATATCTTCCAGGTTGCCGATGGGCGTCGCAACGACGTACAAGCATCCCGCGCCGGGCTCGTTCGGTTTTGTTTTGGTCATGATAAATTCGTGAAAGCGGCGAACGAACGCAGTCTAACACATCGCCGAAGGCGAGTTTTGCACGGGGTGTTCAGTGAACAGATTGGACCGAGAGCCCCGTGGCGGCTGCGTCTACAGCCGTAAGCGTGTTACTATTTTCTTTGCATTCAGAGCAGGGAGGACTTCCGCATTGCCGCTATACGAATACAAATGTGCCAAGTGCGCGCATCAATTCGAAAAAATCGAAAAGCATAACGCGCCGACGACGCAGAAGTGCCCCAAGTGCGGCGGAAAAGCCGAGCGCATGATTTCCGCAGCGGGGATTCAGTTCAAAGGCTCGGGCTGGTACGTGACCGATTACAAAGGTAAAAACTCCGGCGCCACGTCGGTGGAAGGTTCCGGCGACGGCGCTGCGGGAAAATCCGACGATTCATCGTCGGACTCCAAATCCTCAGACGCAAAATCGCAAGACTCAAAATCGAGCGACGCGAAGACCGGCGAAGCGAAATCCAGCAGCGCTAAATCCGGCGACTCAAAATCCTCCAGCGAGAAAAGCTCGTCCAAGAAAAAGAAGTGAAGCGCTACAAAACCCACGTGAACCCTCAAGAGCGTTTGTAGGGCGTGGCTTTAGCCAGGACATCAACTCCGCAAAACGAGGACGGCTTTAGCCGCTGAAGTACCGGTTCTCGCGCCATCGACCAAACGCTAAAGTTCCAGCGTCTTCAAATATCTGCGGAACTCGCTGCCGAATTTCGGATTCTTCAGCGCCAATTCCACGGTGGCTTTCAAGAAGCCCAGCTTGTTCCCGGCATCGTGCGTTTTTCCCTGATGCACGTGCGCCCACAGGCCTTCTTTCGCAGCCAGCGCGCGCAACCCGTCGGTGAGCTGTATTTCGCCGCCCGCACCGGGCTTGGTTTGATCCAGATAATCGAAAATCTCCGGCGGCAACACATAGCGGCCCGAAACGCCCAGGTTCGAAGGCGCTTCGTCCGGCTTCGGTTTCTCCACCATATCATTCAGCCGCAGGACGCTGTCTCCCCAGCGCGCAATTTTTCCAGGACTCGAAGATATGACTCCATAAAACTGCAGTTCCTCGCGCGGAACTTCCTGCACGGTGATCGCGCCTTGGCCCGTGGCTTCGTAGATTTCAATCAGCGCGCGCGTCGCGGGCACCGGGCTCTCCATGATGACGTCGCCCAGCAGCACCGCAAAAGGCTCATCGCCCACTAACTCGCGCGCGGTGAGCACCGCGTGCCCCAAGCCCAGCGCTTCATTCTGCCGCGTATAACTGAAATGGATTCCGCCGCTGATGTCGCGCACCATCTGCGCCAGTTCCGGCTTGCCGTGGTCTTCCAGGAAATGTTCCAGTTCCGGCGCGAAATCGAAATGATCTTCGATGGCGCTCTTGCGGCGGCCGGTGACGAAAATCACATTTTCGATTCCGGACGCGATGCATTCCTCCACCGCGTATTGAATCAGCGGCTTATCCACCACCGGCAGCATTTCCTTGGGCATCGCCTTGGTGGCGGGCAAGAAGCGCGTTCCCAGTCCGGCCACGGGCAGCACAGCTTTACGCACGCGTTTTCGTTCAGAGCTCATAGTCCTCTTAATGGAATGCTTAGTGGATTGCGGCCGGTCGCCTAAACAGGGCAGGCGTGCCACAGCGAATTTATTTTACCCTCTGGAGTCGGCTTGGCTGGGGAAGCGCGAGCGCCGGAGTTCGTAAATGCAACGGCTTCGGAAACGGTAAGCGCGACGGCCTCGCGCGCCAAACGCTTTCGCGCAAAGCGCTGCGCACGGAAAGGCCGCTCGCACCGCTATGCTACCATAATCATTGCGAACTCTGGCGCATCGAGATTCGAGGCATATTTTTTGACCGCACAACGCAAAATCATCTTGGGGATAGAATCGTCGTGCGACGAGACTGCCGCTGCCGTTGTTTCCGGCGGCGATACGATTCTCTCCAGCATCGTCGCATCGCAAATTGCCATTCACCGGAAATACGGCGGCGTGGTGCCGGAGCTAGCCTCGCGCGAACACCTGCGCCAGATCGTTCCAGTGGTGCGCGAAGCACTGGAGCAGGCCGGAATCACGCTGCAGGATTTGGACGCGGTTGCGGTGACGCGTGGTCCGGGGTTGGTCGGCGCGCTGCTGGTGGGCATCACCTACGGAAAAGTGCTGGCGCAGGCGCTGGGCAAGCCGCTCATCGGCGTAAATCATCTGGAAGGCCACGTCCACGCGGTTTTTCTGGAAGCGCATGCGGCGAAACTACCACCGCCCGAATTGCCGTCGGCCTGCCTGATTGTTTCCGGCGGCCACACGGTGATTTATTCGGTGAAGTCTGAATCGCAAAACGGCGCGGCGCATTTTTCCTACGAACGGCTGGGCGGCACGCGCGACGACGCGGCCGGCGAGGCCTACGACAAAGTCGCGCGCCTGCTCGCGCTGGGATATCCCGGCGGCCCGGTGATAGATCAGTTGGCGCAGCACGGCGACCCGCGCGCGATTCGTTTCGCCGAGCCAAAAATGAAAGGCAGTCCCTACGATTTCAGTTTCAGCGGCATCAAGACGGCGGTGCTGTACCACTTGAAGCGCCATCCCGAGCTGCAGCCGGAAATTGACACGCGCAAGGAAGCGCTGGCACGCGGCGAACGCAGCGCGGACGCCCTACGAAAGCTAGCCAGCGCAGCGACGCTAGATTTGATCGCGAGTTTTCAACGCGCCGTGGTGGATGATCTGGTGAGGCGCACCATCGCGGCCGCCCGGCAAAATTGCGTGCGCTCAATCCTGGTGTCCGGCGGAGTCGCCGCCAATCGCGAGCTGCGCGCTACATTCGAAACCGAAGCCAAGCGCCACAACCTCGCCGTATTTTTCCCCAGCCGCGCCCTCTCCACAGACAACGCCGCGATGATCGCGGCCGCGGGCTACCCGCGCTTCGTCGCTGGCCAGCACGAAGACGCCACGCTCAACGCCGAACCAAACCTGCCGCTAGCGTAGCGAGCGCCTGCGGGGTTGGTCGCATGACGCGGGTGCTGCGTTGCCGTCTACTTCGGCGGCTGAAAACCATAATACGATTCCTTGCGTTCCTGTTCCCACAGGCCTTGAATTCTTGGGTGACCGAAGAAGAGGTTCATGCCTCGACACCACGATCTCCAAACATCGTGATCAATATAACCAGCCTTATAGAAGAAGTACTCCTCCGCGCATAGGTTGAAATAGTTGAAAACCTTTTCCCGTTGGCCGGGACGCAGCACTCCCTCGGACGGATCAAATAGGATCGCGTTTAAATCATCCTTCAATTCATCGTAGCGATGATTAAAGTCGACAAACAGCTCCTTGAACAACTTAGTCTCGTTGAGATGCTGTTGATAGAGAAAATAAAGGAAGCCACCGAGTGTGGGTATCAACAGTTCTGGTCGACGTATCGGTGGAAATCGAAACCACGTGACGACGGCAGCGGTAAAAAAGGTAAACAGAATGAAGGGATACCACGCCCTGTTACGAAGTCTTAGTGCCGTTAATGAGTGCGCCCCATCGCGTAGCGCACCGCGTGTTAGCCACGGCGCAATGGATTCTCTCGGCCTCGTTGCTTGTATCTCATTCATTGGCTACTCCACGAAGCTTCCTGCCGAACTGCGTTAGGCCGGCGTCCGATTGGGTTTCAACTTTACGAATATGAGTTCCACTCCGCGGCTCAAGAGGTACCACCATAGCGTGCCGGCCACGACGATCCAGATGGCGGCGAGCGTGCTGTAATGCGGTCCCAACGCGTCCGCGACCAGCGAAACCAGGAAGTCGGCGCGCACCACGAAGTCCCACATGACGCTGAGGTACTGCAATCCTGGGACGAAGAAGCGCAGCGTGCTCATCAGGCAGGCGCAGAAATGCAGGATCGGCAGAAAATAGATCCAGTCGGGATGCGCTTGTCGAGTCAATCGTAACGCTCCCGGCAATATTGCTCGGGGCCCTTCGTGCGTCACGTCGAGATTGTGCGGAACATTTTTCATGAAGTTGTCGGAGCCTTTGTTTCAACGATCGAGCCAACAATCTAAATTAGCGGCGGTTCGTAAATGTAGGCCATTCCGTCGCGCGTCATGGCGTAGGCTTTCGAGCCGTCCACGCTCCAGCGCAGGTCGACGATCCCTTCGGCGGCGTAATCGTCGAACATGGTCTGGCGGTTCAGGTCCACGATAAACAGCCGGCCTTTCGCTGAATTCTTAAGCCACGAGCTGTAGCAGATGCACAGCGGCAAGTGCGGGTGGCACACGCACAATTCCGCACCGAAGGGCAGCGGCTCGAACGCCAGGCTCTCCACGTCGAGACTGTACGCCTGCCCCGCAGCGCAATAAATAATTTGGCGGCTGTCGGGCGTCCATGTGAGATCCGTGATGTGGCCCTGCGCTTGAAACACATTTTGTGTGCACAGCGCCGGGACGTCTGCGAGCACGATTGAATCGTCGGCCCAGTCGCCGCGAATTTCGATCACGCTGGCGAGGATTTTTTCATCAGGGCTGAAAGCCGTGCGCCCGTATCCGCCGAACGCGCCTTCTTCGCCGAATTCCGCTTCGTAGGTTTGCCGCTCGAAGCCGTCCGGCACTCCCATATCTTTCGTCGGCGACTGCGCGAACGGGAACGCGCCTGCCTGCGCAGCCCACAGCCGCAAGCTCGCACCTTTGCCACCCGCCGATGCCGCGGCAAAAAAATTCCCCGCGCCAGACCACACCAGGCACGCCGGAAAATTCTTGAATTCACCGAAAGTGCCCAGCAGCATTTTTCCTTGCAGATCAAAAATGTGCAGCGCCGGTTGCCACGCGCCCCACGCCGCCACCAGATGACGCGCCGATGTCGACCACGCAAATGCCGCCGCAAAATCCTGCGCCGCTGCCACGCCAGCCGCCGGACCAGCCGCTTCCTGCGGCACAGCCAGCGCCAGCGTCGGGCCGGTGCGTTCAATGTCGTACAAGACCACGCGCTGCGAACCGCCGTGGTCGGGAGGAGCGATCAGACTCACAGCGCCAGTCGCCGAAATCGCCAGGCGCGGCGTGGATCCTGGAAAAACTTTCTTGATCAGCCAGTTCGAATCGCGCGCCATGTCCCGCAAGCCGCGCACCACCAAAGCTGCGGAACGCACGGCCAACCCGCGCGAAGCAGTAGGCACAATTTGCTGCCCACCGTGTTGCGCAGTCTGCGGTTCCGGCGATCTTTCGCGCGTTTCCATGGTCAGCGGCCCAGCCCCGGCGGATTTTCCAGCCGCCGCTTGGCCTGCGCGATTTGGTCTTCCACTTTTTGCACCATTTCTTTCAGCACATCGCGCCCGTGGCTCTGCGCTTCGTCCAGACGCACTTTCAGCTGATACAAATCCGAACGCAGCAATTCCTGCAGTTCCGCTTCGATTTCAGCCAGCCGCCCGCGCGCCTGGCTGATGCGCCGAATCACGCGAATTAATTCCGCGCCGGGGCCTTCGCCTTGCACGGCCTCCGCGCTCCATTCGTATTCCGTGAAAATTTTCCGCAGCCTGGTTTCGTCGCCACGCTCGTAGGCTTCATTGGCTTCGGCCATCAATTGCTGGCGCTTGGCGCGGTCGGCGCGATCGGAAGTCAGGTCGGGATGAACGCGTTTAGCGACTTCCCGGTACAGCCGCTTCATTTCCGGCGAAGATTCGAAAGCGCGCGGCGTGGCTTCGGACTTTTCTCCCGCGGTGGATTGCGTTTCGGCGGCGCGCGCGCGAGCCTCCCGCGCGGCGTGTTGCGCGCGCTCGTTCGCAGGCTGGTCTTGCGCCAGGCGCTCGGCCACCGCGGCTTTCAATTCGTCCAACTCCGCGTAGCGCGAGCCGACGTGGTGCAAATATTGACGCTCGAACGCGCCCAATTCCGCGCGCAAATTTGCGGAGCGCAGCTCGCGCTCGGCCAGCTCGCTTTCGATCGCGGCTTGCTCTTCGCGTTTACGCGCAAGTTCCTGCTCTTCTGGGTTTAGGTGCGGACTTAGCGCGGGATTTGACGCGGACGCCTGCGTTGGATTGGGGGCCGCATGCGACGCACCGTTAGCCGCCGAGGAAGGAATTGATCTTCCAGCCGCGTCAACACGCGGGCTCGCGGCAGGGATGTCCGTCGCCTTCAGCGCCATACGCTTCGCCTCTGAGAGCTGCGCGACCCGCTTCACGGCCGAGCGTTTGTAGTGTTTCCCAAGTTCCCAAGCGCCGGAGGGGATCGCTTCCTAAATTGTAAGGCGCGTGCAATTTCCGGGCAGGGCTTCCGCAGCAGCGGTTTCCAGAAGATGAAAACTGTACGTTGGTACAGGCCGCCTCACGCGAACGCGACGCCGCGTCCGTTTCTGCCAATCCCGCCCGCCGAATTGGCCGCGCACGCAATGCTCCCAGTGCCTCGCTATCCTTTTTCATTTGTGCGAGTCTTTCTGCGTTGACCCGCATCCAAACGCTAACGAAGGGAGCAAACTCCATGAGCGAAACAGTGCCGCAGTACATGCAACGAATTCTCGGATATGCCGAAGGCCAGCAGCCGCTGAAAATCCAAGCCGCCAGCCCGAAAAAGCTCGAGCGCCTGCTGAAAGGCCTCCCGGCGGCGAAGCTGCGCAAGCGTCCGGCAGCGGACAAATGGTCCGTCGCGGAAATCATGGCGCATCTGGCCGACAGCGAAATCGTCACCGGCTTCCGCCTGCGGCAGATCCTGGGGACGCCCGGCGCTCCCATCCCTGCGTATGACCAGGACGCGTGGGCCAAGTCCGGCCGTTACGACAAACGCGACGCACGCAAGTCGCTCGAGACATTTCGCGTCCTGCGCGAAGCAAACCTGACGCTGCTGAAGTCGCTCGCCTCCGAGCAATGGAAACACCACGGTATGCACTCCGAGCGCGGCGCAGAGACGATCGAGCGCCTGGTCACGCTAATCGCCGGCCACGACCTGAATCACACGCAACAGATCGAGCGCATTGTGGCGCCGGCAAAGAAACACGGAAAGTAGGAAGGACAGCGAGGCAGCGCAAAAAAAAAAGGGCACAATCTTCGCAGATTGTGCCCGCCAGGGTTGATTCGAAAAATTTACTCGGGAATTGGCGCGCCCTCCGGCATCTGCAACTTGGCTTTGGCCAGCGCCTTCACCAAGTTTGCTTCCACAGCCGATTCGGACGTATTGCGCACGGTAGCGAGTTCACTTACCAGCAGGTACTTTGCACGTTCCAGCATTTTCTTTTCGCGGAAGGAAAGCGGCTTAGTCCGGCTGAGGGCCACCAGACCTTTAAGCACTGCGGCGACCTCCATCAACGAGCCCGTCCGCATGCGATCCGAATTTTCCTTGAAGCGGTGTTTCCAGTCGTGGTGGGAAGCGGAACGGCCTTTTTCCAAAAACGAAATCACCGCGCCGGCTTGCGTGTTGCGAATGATGGGGCGCAGGCCAACGCAATCCACGTTCGTCTGCGGCACCATCACTTTCAAACCGCTCGAAACGATTTTCAGCATATAAAATCGCTCCGATCGTCCATTCACGTAGCCGTAACTGATCTGCTCAATTACTCCAACACCGTGGTTCGGATACACAACCTTTTCGCCGAGTTTAAATTCACAGGACATGGATGCAAGATCCTCCCCGAAAAGCCATATTGAAAGTTTAGGCACATGGGCTGTAAACGTCAAGAAAAATGGGTGGATTGGCGGGGCGTCTCAAGGCTGAGAAACCGAATGTTTTCAGTAAGATTGGCCCCCAAATTGCCCTATACTGGTGCACGTGCTTATCCTCTCCCTCGACACTTCTTCGCCCTCCGGTAGCGTCGCAATTTGGCGTGACGATTTGACGCTCGGCGTCATCTCCACGCGCGCCGAAGAGAACTATTCTTCGCGCATGTTCCGCCATTTGGAGTTTCTGCTACGCGATTTGTCGTTGAAATTGGACGATTTCGACGTGTTCGCGGTGTCCGCCGGGCCCGGTTCGTTTACCGGATTGCGCGTGGGATTGACGGCGGCGAAGGGTTGGGCGGAAGTTTACCGCAAGCCCGTGGTTGGAGTTAGCGCGCTGGAAGCTGTTGCGGTTCAGGCGCGCGGCGGCAACACGGTTTTAGTACCGGCGCTGGACGCGCGGCGCGGGCAAATTTATTTTGGTGTTTATCGGCCAACGGCGGAGGGGCTCGCGCTTGACGGCGAGGAATTCGTGGTTATGCCTGGGGAGTTCGTGGAGAAGCTTGGCACGTTGGCGCACGGTCAAAATCGCGTGCACGGCGGCGGCGACGATGCTATCGCCGGCGGCGCCGATGGCGGCAAAAGCGGCGGCGTGTTCACAATCGTCACGCCGGATGCGTCCGTAGTGGAACTCGTCTCGCGCTTGACGCCGCAATTTTCCGCGGAGTTCGCTGGCCTCGATATCGTTTCCAGCGTCCTCGCGCCGTCCATCGGACGCATCGCCCACGCGCGAGCTTTGCGTGGCGACGTGAGCGACGCGCTGGTGCTCGATGCAAACTATGTACGGCGCACCGACGCCGGAATGAAATGGAAGGACGGTTAAGAATATTGACGATTCGGCCCCTGGAGTCTCGTGATGTGGACGCCATACTTGCCATTCAAGCCACTTGCCCGGAAATCGCGCAGTGGACTTCGTGGGATTACGACCGCGTGGCCCGCGGCGAAATGGCCGGCTGGGTTGCGACAGAAAATTCGAATGTCGGCGCGGAAATCGCCGACGAGGACGCTGTCAAAGTCGCCGGATTCTTGGTCGCGCGCCGTTTGAGCACGGAACTCGAAATCCTAAATTTCGCGGTAGAGTCTAATTCGCGCCGCTGCGGAATCGGCGCTGCGCTTCTGGAGGAAGCGCTGCAGTGGGCGGAAACATTCCAGGCCACGCAAGCCATTCTGGAGGTGCGCGCCTCAAACCTGGCCGCGCTGCGTTTCTACGAGCGCCACAAATTCGAAGTAGTAGGCCGCCGCCCGCGCTATTACACAGCCCCAGTCGAAGACGCGTTGCTGCTGACGGCGATACTCACGTAGCAGCGTCGGCTATGCGGGGATCGAACGAGCGCTGCGCGGATCCGACTCCGTAGGGGCGGGTCTCAGACCCGCCCCTACAGGCCAAAATCACTTTGTACGAGGGAAACGTGCATCTCGAAGAAACCAGCCTGCGACTCCTGAAAGATTCACTGAAGCAACTCGACGCCGGATTCGACACGCTGCCCGCGATCACAGAAAATCCCGCGCCGCCGGACCCGCGCCTATCCGCCGTGATGAACGAAGTCGCCACCAAACTCCAGGACAACTACCCATATTTCCATCCGCTCTACGCGGGACAAATGCTAAAGCCTCCGCACCCGATCGCGCGTGCCGCCTACGCCCTGGCCACGTGGATCAATCCAAATAACCATGCACTCGACGGTGGCCGCGCGAGCTCGGCTCTCGAAAAAGAAGCCGTCGCCCAGATCGTCGCGATGTTCGGCTGGCCGGAACACCTTGGGCATTTGTGCGGCGGCGGGACGATGGCGAACCTCGAAGCTCTCTGGGTCGCAGGCCAGCTGCATCCCGGAAAGAAAATCGTCGCCTCCGATCAATCGCACTACACCCACAAACGCATCTCCGCCGTACTGCAATTGCCGTTCGCGGAAGTGCCCACAGACAATCGCGGCCGGATGGACCCAAGCGCGCTAGAAAAAATCCTAGCCGCCGGTGATGTCGGCTGCGTAGTCGCGACAGAAGGCACCACGGGAACCGGCTCCGTGGACCCGCTGCCGGAAATCCTGCGCCTGCGCGAGCGTTACGGTTTTCGCCTGCACGTGGACGCCGCGTACGGCGGGTATTTCACGCTCGCGTCCAATCTCGCCGCGGAAACGCGCGCCTGTTTTGACCTGATCGGCCGCGCCGATTCCATCGTAATTGACCCGCACAAGCACGGCCTGCAGCCCTACGGCTGCGGCTGCGTCTTGTTTCGCGATCCGCAAGTCGGTGCGATCTACAAACACGAATCGCCGTACACCTATTTCACTTCTTCGGATCTTCACCTCGGCGAAATCAGCCTGGAATGTTCGCGTCCCGGCGCTTCCGCCGTCGCGCTGTGGGCGACACAGCGCCTGCTGCCGCTAGTCCAGGGAGGGGAATTCGCGGCGACGCTGGAAGCGTCGCGCGATGCGGCAGTGCAGTTCGCGGTGCGCGTCGCAAACGACCAACGCTGGCTGCTTCCGTTTGCGCCCGAACTCGACATCGTCGTCTGGGCGCCGCGCGCAAAAACAGTCGCCGAAGTCTCCGCGCTATCTCAGCGCATCTTCGACGCAGCAGCAAAACAAAACCTGCACCTAGCCCTGATCCGCGTCCCGATAAAATTGTTCAGCGCCCAACACAACCTGCAAGCCGCCGCAACCGACACAGTCCTCTGCCTCCGCTCAGTCCTGATGAAGCCCGAACACCGCGACTGGCTCGACCGCATCTACACGATCCTGTCCAAAGCCGCCGACGGCGTTCTGCCCCGCTGATCGCGCCGCCGTTCTCCCACGATGGCGCTTTTTCAGTCGGCATTGCCGACTGGATCCAATTCCGGTTTGGATTGGCGCAATATATCGCGCCTCTGAATGAATATTTCCAGCACGTTGTGCATTACGCGCTTCAGGGCATCAGGGGAATCGGCACTCGGATTTCTCCATAGATTAGCTTCCATCATCGCAGCTGCGCTGGTCATCGGTGCGCCCTTGTTCTGTTCAACCCAAGCCGCGAGATACTCATCACGCGTCCAGCTTTGCTTCAGGCCCTTTTCCAGTACAGAAATCGCGCGAGTGTAACTCCACATCGCGGCAGTACGATTGGACAGAATTTTCCGCAGCTGTTCGGGATTACCAAATGTGCTGCCGTTGGCCCATATCGCCGCCCCTACTTCACTTTTGCCCGATAATGGCTGACCTTCCCTATGAGGGATCGGCAGTGAAAGGCTTCCGTCTTTTGGCACCGACGGTTGATTTTGTATTACTGCGTCCCACAACAGCCCGCTTTCGACCTTCCCATCTCCCGGCGCGGATTTTTGCAAATAAAGCGCAGTGAGCGATTCGTCGCAGAGATTCCTCACAGTGAGGTGTGGGCCTCCTCCTGTGTCGGCCTGAACGTCTACTTGGAATGCTTGTTGTTCGGCACAGGCGCCAACTACGGTAAGTGATTGCCCTGATCTGGTGGAACTCGAACGGCTACTCTGAGCGGACGGCAAAACCAACAGAAGGCTCGCGAATACAAGAAGCAAAACCGCACTGAAGATGCGCATCGAGAGGCCTCCGACGGCCAAACTATACCACGCAGGCAACAAAGATTTGTGAATCGTGCAACCGGGAGCGCGACGCCCCACGATGTTCCGGCCCGCATACTGAAATTGCGTGCGAGGAATGATTTCGCGCTGGCACTTCTTGCCTCTTGGCTTCCACAGCCCAATTGTGATAGTTGTTACGCTTATGTGAACGCTTCTGCACCCCTGGAGGGAATGGATGCCGATCACGACGCATGATATCCGGCAGTCCCTGTTGGAATCGAACCAGGAATACCGCCGGCTCTTCGAAGAACACTCCCGCTGTGAATCCCAGCTGCAAGAACTCGTTAGTCAATCCTACTGGAACGTCGAAGACATGGAACTGGAAATTGGCCTGAAGAAAATGAAGTTGCGTCTGAAAGACTTGATGGAAATGATCGTGGCGCGTTACCGGCACGATCATGAGATGGTCCATCACTAAATTTTTGCCGCCAGGGCCCGCGCAGTACTCGCACTTCTGTCGTACAATACCGGTGCATTCGCCGTATTTTTAATCCGCTACCCATCGCGCCGCGGCGCCCGCACGCGCCGCAAATACTCGCGAGCAAAGGATTTCGCCCAGGTCCATGATTAAAGACGCGTACCGATTCGCCCTGCCGCCGCTCATCGCTGGCCTGCTCTGCTTCATCCCCGGATGGAGAATCTTCGGCGCCGTGCTGATTTTCCTCGGCCTTTTCGTTTTCTATTTCTTTCGCGATCCGCAACGCGTGATTCCCACCACTCCCGGGATCATTATTTCCCCCGCGGATGGCAAGGTCGTCGAAATTGTGGACGAGATGCTGGACTCCGTGATGGGCCATCGCATCAGCATCTTTCTTTCCATTTGGAACGTGCACGTGCAGCGCGCCCCCGCCGCTGGCCGCATCGCGGACGTGGTCTATCGCCCCGGCCGTTTCTACGCCGCGTTTCGCTCCGACGCCTCGCGCGAAAACGAACAAAACATTATTTATCTGCACACGCCGCAAGGTAGTGTCATTTTCAAACAAATCGCCGGGGCAATCGCGCGTCGCGTGATATGCTGGAAAGAAGAAGGCCAAGAAGTCGTAATAGGCGAGCGAGTGGGCCTGATTCGTTTCGGTTCGCGTGTGGATATTTGGCTGCCGCTGGATACGCAAGTAGTCGTCCAGCGCGGTCAGCACGTAAAAGGCGGCGAGAGCGTAATCGCGAAATGGAATTCAACGACATAGATCCCATCGGACAAGAAGAAGAGCCACGCCGTCATTTCCGCAGCCATCGTTTGCGCCGCGGTGTTTACATTTTGCCCAGCGCGTGCACCGTAGCCAACATGCTCTGCGGCTATTACGCGATTCTCGCCACTCTCGACGGAAAAATTACCGATTTCGATAATGCCGCGTGCGCCGTCGGCGTCGCTTACCTTTTTGACGCGATGGATGGCCGCATCGCCCGCGCCATGAAAACCGAAAGCGCCTTCGGCAGGGAATTCGATTCGCTTGCGGACGTGGTCAGCTTCGGCATCGCCCCAGCTTTTCTGGCATACGCCTGGGGAATTCGCGCCATGGCCGCGGCTAATTCGCCCGAAGCGCTGCACCTCATTCAAAGTGGCTGGCTCGTCGGTTTCTTTTTCGTGGCCTGCTGCGCGTGGCGCCTCGCGCGTTTCAATATTCAAGGCATGGCGCCGGGCGGCAATCGTTATTTCGCGGGCTTGCCCACGCCGGCTGCAGCGGGAGTGATTGCCGCGACCGTGCATTTTTTTCACGGCAAGCCGATTGAAGATTATCGCGGCTCGGTCATCTGGCTCGCGCTGCTCGTTCTGCTCGGCATATTAATGTCCAGCACGCTGCGTTTTTTCAGCTTCAAAGATATTCCGCTCACGCGCCGCCAGCCATCTCTTGCTGTAATCCTGCTCGCTCTGCTGGTCGGCGCCGTGGTCTATTTCTCGCACTTTACTTTGCTGTTGCTCACCGCAGCTTACATGCTGCACGGTCCTGTTATGCAGTTGGTGCGCACCGTGCGACATCGCCTGGCATCGCGGCCTGCCTAACATCATGCCCGCCGGGCCCGCCAAATCCACGCGCGTTGCGATCGTTGGCGCTTCCTCCCTGCGCGGCAGGGAATTGAAACTGGTCCTGGAAGAACGCAATTTTCCCGCGAGCGACATTGTGCTGCTCGACGAGCCTGCGCTGGCCGGAACGCTCACTGAAGCCGGCGGCGAGCCAACTTTCATTCGCGCGCTCTCTGAAGATAGCTTCGAAGACGCGCGCTTCGTATTTTTCGCCGGCTCGCAGCAGCACGCCGTGCAAAATTGGCCCGCAGCGCAGCGTTCCGGCGCCACCGTGATTGATCTCAGCGGCGCGCTGGCTGCGAGTGGCGAGTCCACGTCCTGGATTCCGCTGCTCGATACGGTGCTGCTGCCGCGCCCGGGACTCAACGCAGCGAAGATCACGGCAACGAATGGCGGCGCTGGCGCGCGAAAAGCCGTCGCGTACTCGTCGCCGGGCTCGGGAGTGATCATCGCGTGCACGTTGGCCGCGGCGCTGGCGAAATTTTCACCGTCGCGCTCCGTGCTATTGCTCTTTCCTCCGGTTTCCGAACGCGATCAGGCCGGCGTGGACGAGCTCGAAGCGCAAACCACGAATTTGCTTTCGTTTCGCCCCATCGCGCAGCCGATATTTGACGCCCAAGTTGCCTTCAACCTGCTGGCAGGCTACGGGCCAGAAAGCAAACCCACCTTCGCCGAAGTGCGCAACTCGATCGCGAAAGACGTTTCGGAATATCTCGGGAGCCGCGCGCCGGCCCCGGCCATTCAGCTGGTGCAAGCGCCCGTCTTTTACGGATACGCTTTCACCGCTTACGCCGAATTTGCCGCGCCGCAGCCCAGCGAGCAACTCCAGGCGGCGTTCAGCAATCTAGGTGTGAAGGTTGATGCGCCGGAAGATCCCGTGCCCACCAACGTCACTGTCGCCGGTGAAAGCGAAATTCATCTGGCGCGCGTTGAGCCGGACCCGAACGTCGCGACGGGCGGCTGGATTTGGGGCGTCGCCGATAACTTGCGCCTGGCGGTGGTGAACGCCGTGCGCATTGCGGAGGAATTGGTTGCAGAACCGCCCGTCCAATAACGATTGCAGTAAAAATTATCACCACGCCACCCAGCTAGCGGTGATTGCCGCGCTGCTGCTCAGCGCGAGCGCCAGCATCACCGGATGCGGCTACCACGTCGCCGGACGCGCCGGCAATCTGCCCGCTGATTGGACCACCATCGCCGTCCCCGCCTTCAAGAACGACACGACGAGATATCGAATCGAACAGCGCTTCACCACGGCCGTGGTTCGCCAGTTCGTGCAGCGCACCAAATATCGCGTCGTGCAAGATCCAGCGAATGCCGATGCCGTACTGCACGGCGAAGTTGTTTCCATCGAAACCGATCCGATGCTTTTTAACGCCACCACCGGGCAAGTAACGATGATGCTCGTGACGGTCCACACCAAAGTTCAGCTCATTGGCGCGAAAGCCGAAAAGCCCATTTACGAAAATAACGACATGGTTTTTCGCGATGAGTACCAGATTTCCAGCGACGTGCAGAGCTTCTTCGAAGAGCAGGACCCCGCGCTCGAGCGCATGTCGCGCGATTTTGCCGCGCAACTGGTCTCGAATGTCCTGGAGACTTTCTAGTGCCCAATCTCTCGCCCGAAAAATTGCTAGAGAAGCTGGCCAAAGGCAAGCCCGTCGGCGCGATCGTGCTCGAAGGCAGCGATCCCTACCTCCGCGATATGTGCCGCGCCAGAATTATTGATTCCTACGTGCCGGAACCGATGCGCGATTGGGCGCTCGCGCGCATCAGCGTCCGCGGCGGTGACTGGAGCGAAATATTTCAGCGCGCGGAAACCATGCCCATGCTCGCGCCGTGCCAGGTGGTGCTGATTGACGGTGCTGAAACCATCCAAGGCCGCGCGAAAGATGCCGACACGAGCGACGCGAACGACGATGACAGTGGCAGCGGCGACGACCCGCGCAAAGACACGCTGAAAGCCTTCGCCGATTATCTGGAAAAGCCCGCGCCGTTCACCGTGCTGGTCTTAGAAGTGCCCAAGCTCGATCATCGCCAGCGCCTCTACAAAATCTTGGCCGAAAAAGCGCTGATCGTCGAACTGACGCTCGGCAACGAATCCGCTGCGTCGCTAGCCTCGCAAATGGCCAAAGACCTCGGCGCGGAAATTGATCGCCCCGCCGCCTCGCTGCTGGCGGACATTTTGAACAGCGAGCCGGCGCGCATACAGCTGGAAATTCAGAAGCTCGCCTCCTACGTGCAGGACCGAGGCCGCATCACTGCCGCCGACGTCGAAGAGCTGGTCGTCGCCGCGCGCAAAAATACCGTCTGGCAGCTCGCGGACATGCTCGCCACGCGCCGCCGCGATGCCGCACTCGAATTTCTCGATAATTTGTTGCGCGAAGGCGAAGAGCCGATCGGCCTGGTCGGCGTGCTGGCCTGGATGTACCGCAAATTAATCGAAGCGCGCGACCTACCCGCAAGCACCAGCGGTTTCCAGGCCGCGCGAACGCTAGGCATGCGCCCCGACGCAGCCGAAGCCGCCGTGCGCAACGCGCATCGCATCCCCAAACAAGATTTGATAGCCGGCCTGATCGCTCTGGCCGATGCCGACAACCAGCTCAAATCTTCAAATCCAAATCCCCGCGCGCTAATGGAATTTCTAATCGCGCGCCTAACCTCGTCCGCATCATCTAGCGCCTCCGCGGCCTGAAGCGCGGTCCAAGGCGGCAGCCCGCGCTGCATAGCCGTTTCCGTAGGGGCGGGTCTCAGAGCCGCCCCTACAGCCACATCTCAGTAGCCGCCGTCATCCTGCTTGCCCTGAGTGATTCTGCGAAGGGAGCGAAGTGAAACCTGCCTGCCGCAGGCAGGGATCTCTCTTCCTGCGGAAATCGTGTACCCGCAAGCGAAAAAAAAAGCGCCCCGATTTCTCGGAGCGCCTCAGAATCTGCGTGAATCAGTCGCGTCTTTGACTTACTTCTTCTTCGTCTTCAAAGCATTCAAAGCCAAAGTCAACCTCGACTTATACCGGTTAGCCGTATTCTCCGTCAAAGTCCTCTTCCGAATCGCCTTATCCAAATCCGAAAAGGTCGCCGAGGCCAGCTTCTCCGCCGTAGCTGTGTCGCCCGCCGTCAAAGCCGCGCGCATCCGCCGGATAGACGTCCGCACCCGCGTGCGATTCATGCGGTTGATCGCCGCCCGGGCCGCCGACTGCCGGATATTCTTCAATACCGATTTCGTCTTCTTCTTATGCTTGATCGTCGTACCCTGAGCCATTCAGTACTCCTTCGTGGTCTATTTCGAATTATTGAGAATATCCGACGCGCCCGCTCCTGTCAATTTCGCGCTTCTCGATAATCTCCTGAAACATTTGGCGCCGCGGCGCGTACGCTAAGGTAAGGGGACCCTGTATGGCCCAAAACGGCTTCAAAAGGCGCGGCTCAATTGGCGGCGCACTCATCGTAATCGCCCTCGGCATCTTCTTTCTGATCATCAATATGCATCCGGACCTGGATGCCTGGTCCATTGTCAGGCGTTACTGGCCCGTCCTGCTGATTGCCGTTGGCGTGGGCTATATGTGGGACGCGCTCATGGACCGCAGGTATGCGGAGCCCAACGCGCCCCGCCACCATTCCGGCACGCCGATCGCCGTGCTCATCATCCTGATCTTTTTTGGTTTCGCGGTTTGGCATGGACGCAATTCGCGCCCTGTTCAGCATGGTGCACAGAGCGTCAGCCTGCAAGGCGCGCAATCCGTCACAGCCAATATTGACATACCCGCAGGCTCCCTCGACGTGGCCGGCGGCGCCAGCGCCACCGAATTGCTCAATGCCAATTTTGATTACCACGAAGCTGACGGCCAGCCGCGCGTGGAATACGAAGTTTCCGGCGGCCACGGCGATCTTTCCATCACTCAGGAAAATAAGACGCACCTGCACTTCGCTACTTCGCGCAACGACTGGCAACTGCGCTTCGCCGATAACGTTCCCATGGATTTGAACGTGCAAATCGGCGCAGGCTCAAGCAATCTGCGCCTGCAAGGCCTCGGCGTGAAAAATCTCGACGTGCAAGCCGGCGTCGGGCAAATGAACCTGGACCTAACCGGCCCGCGCAAATCCGATCTGCACGTGGATATTCACGGCGGCGTCGGTTCCGCGGTGATTCGCCTGCCGAAAGACGTTGGCGTGCGCGTCCACGCCTCCGGCGGCATCGGCTCGGTGAGCCCGCACGGCCTCACGCGCGAAGGCGACGACTACGTAAACGACGCCTTAGGCAAAACCCCAGCAACGATTGACCTGACGATCGAAGGCGGCATCGGCTCCGTCACCTTGCGAACAGACGAGTAGTGCGTCAGTACCTCGCTTCCCTGGCTTGACTGTTATATAAGTACTTATATGTCGTCCGGAATGTTTCGGCGACCGCCAAAACACAAAGAAAACCCACGCTTTATCAGCCGCATCTCCCACGGCAGAGTCTTGGATGATCTGGATATCGCGCCCGGCAAATTGGCGTCGTACAAGTTGCGGACGGAACTGCATGCGAAGATCATCAAAGTAGCATCACAGTATTCGCAGGCCGAATTGCAGGATGTCTTGAACGAATCGCAACCCAGAGTCAGCGATTTCGTGCGCGGCAAAATAACCAAGCTCAGCCTCGAAACCCTGGTGGAGTATGCGGAGCGGCTGGACATGCGCCCGCAGATCAAGACAGAGGCGCCGAGAAAACCGAGAGAAATGCACGCGTAGTCCAGCGGGGTCTCACAAATGGCACGGCGAATCATTACGCTGGTTGCAATCATCCTCGCCGCTAACACCGTCGCGGCCGCGCACACTCGGACGGCAAGTCAGAATGATTCGTCGTCCGCGGCGGAAAACGCTGAATTGAGCCGTCTGCCCGCGCCCTACCGATATTGGTTAACTGAGGACGTGCCATACATAATCGCAAACGCTGAGCGTGAAGCGTTGCTTCAACTCGCGAACGACCAAGAGCGCGACAAGTTCATTGAGCAGTTCTGGCAACGACGATTCCCGGTTCCGAGCTACGAGGAAAATCCGTTTGAGGAGGAGCACTACAGGCGAATCGCCTACTCGAACGATCATTTTTCGACACACCTGCCCGGCTGGCGAACTGACCGTGGCCGAATTTACATTGCATGGGGACCGCCCGACGAGATTCGGGACATTCCACGCCTAGATTCGCAGTCGAGCGAGAGTTCGCAAATCTGGCAGTACAGGTATCTTGATGGCATCTCAGAGAATGTCGGAGTTAGGTTCACTCATATCCAGGGCTTTCCTGGCTATCAGTTGAGCGTTAGCTCGGCGTTGGCAACCGCGCTCGCCGATTTGCCGAAGACTGGGAACACAGTCCACGTTGCTGCCGCGCGTGCCGATTCCGTTTATGCCGTGCCCGGATTCAAAGCTCTCGAAGCAGTAGTTTCGGCGCATCTCGTTCGTGGCACGATAGGATTCGATCACCGCCTCGAGTTCGCGCCTATCACCCACTTCACGACGGCAGTGTCGCTAACAATCGAGATTCCCAAACTCGAGTTTCACCGACAAACAGCGCTTCCGAACGAAACTCTGGGACTGAACGTATTCTGTCGGATCAGCAATGCTAGCGGACGTATAGTCGAAGGGTTCTACGAGAGGGTTCTACAAGCGGATGCCGCCCCTCAAGAGTCCGCAGGGTTATACTTTCTTCGCCAGAGCGTTCTCTTGCGGCCCGGTTCGTACGCTATCGCGATTGTCGTTAATGATCCGAAGTCCGGCGACGTGGGGACCGTTTACACCACGCTCGACGTGCCGGCGCTGAAGACTACAGACTAGCGGACATCAAGACTCCGCCGTTCACGAGCCACTGATCATCAATCACTTATCACGCCTTAGCATTCACCCCCATTGACACTTTCCCGCTTCGCCTTTAGGCTAGCGCGACTGGCTGCCTGTGCCCCCGCACGCGCACACGCCGGATGGAGTGCGATGCAACGCGACGAAATTCTGAAGCTGCTCGAACAAGTAGGCGCCATCCGCACGGGACACTTCGAACTATCCAGCGGACGCCACAGCGCTACCTACATCCAGTGCGCGCTCGTCCTGCAGCATCCGCAGCACGCCGAACAACTCGGGAGCGCCCTCGCCGAACGTTTCAAGGATCACACCGTAGCCTGCGTCGTGTCGCCCGCGCTCGGCGGCCTGATTATCGGCCACGAAGTCGCGCGCGCTCTCGGCGTCCGTTCACTTTTCGTCGAACGCGATCGCTCCGGCCAGATGGCGCTGCGCCGCGGCTTCGAGCTGAAGCCCGGCGAACGCGTTCTGGTGATCGAAGACGTGTGGACCACCGGCGGCTCCACGCGCGAGACCATCGGCGTCGTAGAACAAGAAGGCGCCCTGGCCGTCGCGGCCGGAGCCATCATTGACCGCAGCGGCGGACGCCTCGAGCTCAACGTCACCGCCCGCGCCCTGCTCGAACTGGAAGTCCCCAGCTACGAGCCCGACGATTGCCCGCAGTGCCACGCTGGCGGCATGCCCACCCGCCCCGGCTCCCGCTTCTCGCGCTCCCAGCCGTAACGCGTCCGCGGAAGCGCTCACGTAATCCGCTTTTGCGGTGCTCTCTTCGTTTTTTCCATTTTCTCTTTTCTATTTTCCATTTTCGCCTTTGACCTTATCTGCGTTCATCTGCGTTCATCTGTGGTGAATTTGAATTGCCCTCACATGCGATAATCCCATCAGCCACATGCAAACAATCAAGCTAACCATCGCCTACGACGGCTCAGACTTCCACGGCTGGCAACTCCAGCCCGGCCTGCCAACGATCCAAGGCGCCCTCCACGATGCCATCCGCCAAATCACCCAAGAACCGATCACCATCCACGGCGCCAGCCGCACCGACGCCGGCGTTCACGCGCTCGGCCAAGTCGCGCATTTCAAAACGCACTCCACGCTCGACGCTCAAGAAATTCAGCGCGGCATGAACGCTCTGCTCCCGCCGACGATACGCATCGTCAAAGCGCAAGAAGTCGGCCAGGATTTTCACGCGCGTTGGCTCGCCCAAGGAAAAACCTACCGCTACCGCATCTATCGCGGCGAAGTCCTGCCCCCCTTCGATCACCGCCGCGCCTTCCACTATCCCTGGCCGCTCGACGAAGCCGCCATGTCCGCCGCCGCCCGCGCCTTCGAAGGCCAGCACGATTTCAGTTCCTTCGCCGCATCTACCGGCTCCGAAGAAGACGACAAAGATCGCGACATGCAGCGCGTAATCCGTTCCTCCGAAATTGTGCGCGACCACGAACGTGAACAGACGCGCGACGAAATCGCCTACGTAGTCCGCGGCCGCTCCTTCCTCCGCTACATGGTCAGAAAAATCGTCGGCACCCTGATCGAGGTCGGCAAAGGCCGCCTAGCCCCCACCGACATCCCAGAAATTTTCGCAGCCCGCGACCGCTCCCGCTCCGGCCCCACAGTCCCTCCCGAAGGCCTCTACCTAGTAGCCCTAGAGTATCCCGACCCCACCGATTCCCTAGCCAAACACGCCACCCGCCGCCGCGAGCGAACCACGTAGCGCCGCGGTCAGACCGCGGCGAATTGTTGCGTTCTCTCGGGTTGTGAATGGATGGATTGATGCCTGTTTCGTGTCACTTTATCGGGTAGGATTCCGACGGCACCAGATCGCTGTGCGACGGGAGTCATCAATGGAGGTCAGTCACGAACTAACGTCTCTTGATTCCGTTAAGTACCTCTTCCTGCGAGAGATTTCGGAGCCACGCGATAATTCCTTGCGGCTCGTTGTCGACGAGGCCGTCGAAACGACATCGGGCGCGTCTCGAGATCTAGATCTCAGGACTCCTAATCTGAAAAAGACTGTGACAAATGTACCCGCGATAGAGACCACCGAATCCTGTCGAAGCTTCGAGCTGATCTGGGAGTCGTATATCGCATATTTGGTGACTGAGGAATGTGCCGGATCGTGTGGCAGCTACGACGACGAGATTTTTCAAGGCAAGTTGTTTCGTATCTGTAGCAAGTCCGATTTCCTCGACCATCTTGCACGAGACACCGGCGCCCACACTCAGCCAATCCAGCACTGCAAGCTGACATGCCTGAATCACCTGATTGACGTTGCTTCCTACGCTCCGCCGGTCATTCGAATCCTGCCAGCGGCAACAACGACGTAAATCCGAACGTCCTGCCAGCAGAGAAGCGCTGCACCAGAAAGACAGGCGTCCGATCACGCGATTCCGGAGCGTCCCGCCAACTTGATTACCGGAGACCAACTATTTCACCGCGCGCACCAAACCTCCGCCTTCCGCGCGCATTTCAGTTACAATCACGAAAGAAATGGCGGTCCCTTCACAGCTCGCTTCACCTCCTTCGCGCGCGGTAGCTACGATTGACTCGATCAACCCCGCCACGCAGGAAATCAACGCGCAATTTGCCGTGACGCAGCCCGCCGAGCTGCCCGCGATTTTCGCGCGCGCCCGCAGCGCACAAAAAGAATGGGCCGCGCGTCCTCTGCGCGAGCGCTGTGCAATGCTGCGCCACCTGCGCGATGCGATTTTCGCGCGCCGCGAAGAAATCGCCGACGTGATCACGCGCGAAGCAGGCAAGCCGCGAGTCGAAGCCATCTTCGCTGAATTGCTCCTCGCGCTGGACACCGCCGATTTCCTCGCGCGCCAAGCCCCGCGCTGGCTGCGTCCAGAAAAAGTGCCGCACCACAACCTCGCCATGAAAGCGAAATCCGGCTGGCTGGAGTTCGATCCGCTCGGCGTGGTCGCGATCATCTCCCCCTGGAATTATCCGTTCTCGATTCCCATGGCGCAGGTAATTCCCGCGCTCGCGACAGGGAACGTCGTGCTACTGAAGCCGTCGGAACTGACGCCGTGGTGCGGCCAACTGGTCGCGGAGCTAGTCGATCAGGCAAAATTTCCTCCGGACCTCGCGCAAGTGCTGCAAGGCCGCGGCGATCTCGGCGCGGCCATCATCGAAGCCGGCCCCGACAAGGTTTTCTTCACTGGCAGCGTCGCCACCGGCCAACGCATCGCCGAAGCCTGCGCCAAAAAATTAATCCCCTCGGTTCTCGAACTCGGCGGCAAAGACGCGATGATCGTCCTCGCCGACGCCGATCTCGAAATCGCCTCCAGCGCCGCCGTCTGGGGCGGCTTCATGAATTGCGGCGAAACCTGCATTTCCATCGAACGCATCTACGTCGAACAGCCAGCAGCCGAACGCTTCACCCAACTCTGCGTCGAAAAAGCGAAAAAACTGCGCGTCGGCCCGGCCACCGATTGCGACGCCGAAATCGGCCCCATGATCCGCCTCGCCCAACTCGAAAAAGTTGAAGCACAACTACACGATGCCCTCGAACGCGGTGCCCAAGTCCTAACCGGAGGTAATCGCCGCCCCGACCTGGGCGCGAATTTTCTGCAACCCGCCGTGGTGACGAACGTGGATCACTTCATGCAGCTGATGCGCGAAGAAACTTTCGGCCCCGTGATCGCCATTCGCGCCGTCGCGGATGCCGAAGCAGCCGTCACGCTCGCCAACGATTCGCCCTTCGGCCTCAGCGCCAGCGTCTGGACCACCGACAACCGCCGCGGCCGCGAAATCGCCTCGCGCATCCGCGCCGGTTCCGTGATGGTCAACGACGTCGCCAGCTACTACGGCATCACCGAAGCCCCGCACGGCGGACCCGGCGCGAGCGGCTGGGGCCATACCCATTCCCGCCTTGGACTGCTCGAAATGGTTCGAGTAAAATACATAGATGTTGACCGTCTGCCGCGCATCGCGAAATCCTGGTGGTTCGGTTACACTGCCGAATTGGCCACGGCAGCCAACGCCTTCGTAGAGTCGCTTTTCGCGCCAAGCTGGAGACGCCGCCTCTCAGCGATAACGAAGAAACACGGAGCCCGCGGAGTAATATTCCGCCGCGACAGAATTTGAAGTTGCATTGAGGCAGGGAATTAAAGGATGCAGAGGAAGTATAGGGTGAAGAGGAGGCAAGAGCGGAGCGCGGCGCCGGTGTCTCTGTGTTCTCCGGTTTTACTCTGTGCCCTCTGTGTTAAATCTTTTGACTCAGCTGTTGAAGTTGCGATCTCACCCACACAGGAGCGAATCGAATGACCGACGCAACTCCAGAAACTCCAACGCCACCAGCCGCGACGCCAGCAACACCGCCTGCAGCACCCGCCGCTGCGGCCGCTACCGCTGCGCCAGCAGCCGAACCTGAAGCCCCCACAGGCCCAAAGATCAAGCCGAAGAAACCCACCATGCGCGCCTGCGATGAAAAAGACGCCAAAGGCAAGCTCTGCTGCGGCCACCTAAAACGCTGGTACGACTACCCAAAAGAAATCGAAGCTCTCGTCGGCAAAAAAGCCGAAATCTATCGCTGCGAATTTTGCCAGACAATCTACAAACCCGGCCATACAAAGGCCCCGCGCAGCTACACGATTCGCTATTAAGGACCAGCCGCGCAGACCGCCAGCGCGCACGAGAATTGAACTACCGCAGCCGACTCGCAAAATGAAACACGAACTCATCCACGACTGGAACACCTACACCGGCGCCGAGATCCCCACCACGCGCCATGTTGCACTAAATGACGAAACTCTCCGCGACGGCCTGCAAAATCCCTCCGTCCGCGATCCCAGCATCGCCGAAAAAATCGAAATCCTGCACCTGATGGAATCGCTCGGCATTGACACAGTAAATATCGGCCTGCCGGGCGCCGGCCCGCGCGCCTACGCCGACACCGAAGCCCTCGCGCGCGAAATCGTCACCTCGCGCATGAGAATCCGCCCCAACTGCGCCGCGCGGACCCTGAAGAACGACATTCAACCCATTATCGAAATTTCCGAAAAAGTTGGCCGCCCCATCGAAGCCGCCACGTTTTTAGGCTCAAGCCCAATCCGTCGCCTCGTCGAAGATTGGACCGTAGAACATCTGCAGCGCACCACCGAAGACGCCGTGAAATTCGCCACGTCCGCCGGCCTGCCGGTGATGTACGTCACCGAAGACACCATCCGCACCGACCCTTCAACGGTAATCACGTTGTACTCCACCGCAATTCGTGCCGGCGCGCGCGCCGCGGTTCTGTGCGACACAGTCGGCCACGCCACTCCGCGCGGCGCCTACAATTTGGTAAAATTCGTCGTCGAAGAAGTCGTCAAACCATCCGGCGAAAAAATTCGCGTGGATTGGCACGGTCACAACGATCGCGGCCTCGCTATCGCGAATTCTCTAGCCGCCATCGCCGCCGGAGCCGATCAAGTCCATGCTGCCGCACTGGCCCTCGGCGAGCGCGTCGGCAACACGCCGATGGAACTGATGCTAGTCAACCTGCGCCTGCTAGGCCTGATCGAACAGGACCTCTCGAAGCTGAAGCAATATTCCGAAGCTGTCTCGAAAGCCACGCACACGCCGATCCCGCCGAATTATCCCGTCGTCGGCCGCGACGCATTCCGCACCGCCACCGGCGTGCACGCTGCAGCGATCGTTAAAGCGTACAAGAAGGGCGACCAGGAACTCGCCAATTCTATCTACAGCGGCGTCCCCTCGCACCTCTTCGGCCTCGAGCAAATTATCGAAATCGGCCCTCTCAGCGGCCGCTCAAACGTAATCTACTGGCTCGAAAAGCGCAGCATCACCGCTAGCGATCAGCTAGTGGACCGCATATTCGCCGCTGCAAAACAAGCCGAGCGCATCATGACCGAAGAAGAAATTCAAACGATCATCGCCGCAGCCCCTGCCCCAGCCAAGATTCGCTGAAGCCACACGGGCCACCACGCCGTGCTCCCCACTCCTCTAAGAAAGTGAAGTTTGTCATCCGGAACCCTTGGCAGCGGGTGAGGGATCCCATTTACCCACACGCCAAAGAAAAAGCAGATCCCTCACCCGCTGCCGCGGGTTCGGGATGACACCTGATGTTTTTCGCGTAAACTGTACAACGGGCGCGGCGCACAGACCTTCGACCCAGCGCGCAAAACTTCGCCGCACGAATCTCGTGAAACTCACACTAATCTGCTGTATCTTTCTGATGATGGCCACACTCTACGCGCGCGCTGCCGGTGACTCGATCGAGAAGCTTGCCGACGATCCCGCCTGCGTCCGCGCGCTCGCCTGGATTGACAAGAACAGCGCCTGGGTCACCGACCAGCAAATCCATCTCACCGAAATTCCCGCGCCGGAATTCAAAGAAGGCGCGCGCGCCGAATTCTTGAAGAAAATCTTCGAAGCCGCCGGCCTAAACGTTCAAATTGACAAAACCGGCAACGTAATCGCCGAACGCCCCGGCACAGACGCGAACAGCATCATCTTGCTTGCCGCGCATCTCGACACAGTTTTTCCCGCCGGCACAGACGTCCGCGTGAAACGCCACGGCAATCGCCTCACAGCTCCGGGCATTGCTGACAACGGCGCAGGCCTCGCTGCGCTGGCAGGCCTCGCGCGCGCGCTTTCCGAATCGCGCATCCAAACCGCCAAAACGATCGTCCTCGCAGGCGATGTCGGCGAAGAAGGCGAAGGCAATCTGCGCGGCATTCGCGCCCTGGTGGAATCGTACGGCTCGCGCCTCGCAGCAGTGATCGCGGTGGACGGCGCTTCGACTGAACACATCACCACGCAAGGCATCGCCTCGCACCGCTTCGAAATCGCCATTACCGGCCCCGGCGGACACAGCTGGTCCGATTTCGGCGCGCCCAATCCCATCACCGCGCTTTCCCGCGGCATTGTGAAATTTTCTGCGCTTCCGGTTCCCGATGATCCCCGGAGTTCCTACAATTTCGGCGTGATCGAAGGCGGCACTTCGGTGAATTCCATCCCCGCGCGTGCCGCGGTGAAAGTGGACCTGCGCTCCGAGGATGAAGCTGAAGTAAATAAAATGGAGCGCGCCTTGCGCGACGCCATGCAATCCGGCGCTCGCGAAGAAATGTCCACCGCGCACGACGAGAACGAAACGCTCCGCGTGATCGTTCGTTCGCTCGGTTCGCGCCCCGCCGGAAAATTGCCGGACAACGTGCAGCTGCTCGAAACTCTGCGCAACGTGGATCGCTTCCTCGGCAATCGCTCGCGCCTTGAGCGCAGCTCCACCGACGCCAACATCCCGCTCTCGCTTAACATCCCCGCCGTTTCCCTCGGCGGCGGCGGAAAAGGCGGCGGCTCGCACACCACCGCCGAATGGTACGATGCGAGCGGCCGTGAACTGGGCCTGAAGCGCCTGTTCCTCGCCACAATCGCGCTCGCCGGAGTTCAACCGTAGAATGTCCCGCCGGTTTCTCCTGACATTTTTCATCGCGACCGTATGCGCCGCGATTCTGATCGCCGCGCGGGCTGCAAATTCCACCCCAAAGTCCGCCGCAGCGAAATCCAGCCCCGCGGCCATCGCACAAGACTCGACAACGCTTTCTCTCGCGCAATGTCCCGCGGATCTTGTCCTGACCAACGCGCAAATCGAAACAATGGACCCGGCGCACGAAAGGGCCGGCGCGATCGCGATTCGCGGCGAATCAATCGTCGCCGTTTCCTACATCGAGCCCGGTTCTACCGATGCACAAAATGCTTCAAGTACCGATGCTCCCGAAATCAAGCGGTGCCTGGGCCCAAAAACAAGCATCATTAATTTGCACGGAGCCTTCGCGACGCCAGGATTCAACGACGCGCACGTGCACATCGGCCAATCC
>Ga0209530_1000343_pt1 | contig 36724 bp, 16 predicted proteins | sample BlaSpr_A8_Ref_O1_FD_187987 | JGI IMG/M metagenome (GOLD analysis project Ga0209530, IMG submission 187987) | Forest soil microbial communities from Thunder Bay, Ontario, Canada - Black Spruce, Ontario site 2_A8_Ref_O1 (SPAdes) (version 2) | ecosystem: Environmental > Terrestrial > Soil > Boreal...
TGTGGACCAGGCGTAAACCTTTGACCCTGGTTGTGCCGTACTTATCCGCAGCATACTCATCCGCCCCAGCAAGCCACTCCACAAAACCATCCTCGATGCTGGTGATGAGTTCTCCGCAGGAGCCGCAGCTCCATCCGAGTGAGACTGTTCGCAGCAGAGGAGTCGTCGTGTTCATCGCATAAATCCTTTTTAAGAGCGTCGCTCCGGTTCTTGGCGAACTAGACAGGCTACCGGCAACCGATTACGCAGGCAGCTCGCGTGGCGATATCATTCGCGTAGCGCCATATCCGGCGCTCGCCGGGTTGAATGGACTAATGAATGATGCTCCGCCGGGTAATAATGTTTCCTCGAAATTTCTTCGAGGAAACGCAGAATTCGGGTGCCCCCAAGCCAGGCAGAATGCGAAAGGCCGGCGGGCTTGTGGGAAAGCCGGGCCGGCCTTTCAGGGCGCAGGCAACAGTGAATGTAAATTCCTTATCGGACTGCAATGTTAGTGACGGGAGAGAAGAGAAACAATTCGTCGCCAGAGTGAGTTGGGAGTCTGGAGGGGCGGCTAGAGTCGCATCGAACGGGCGCGCGAAGTGGTTATACGACTTTAGATGTATGTCCTATTGTAGACAGACTGCTGTTCGTCCTCCGCGTAGGGTTTTGAGGATTCCTATGAGTAATAAACTCACGTCTGTCTCTTCTAGTGCTAACCCAATCGAATCCGTAGGGGAACTTTTTGACACTTTGTCGGCGCTGCCGCTTTTGATCCATTGCCTGGAATGCGGTTCGAAGCTATTGCATGTGGACGCAACATTCCTTTCGGCTGCGGGCACGGTTTGGAACCTCCAGTTGCCCGTTTGTCCTCAGTGTGAACGGTCTCGATTCGGCGGTGATGGCGACCGGCATAATTCTTTATCGCCGCAAAACAAAGTTCATGATTCAGTTTTACAAGGATCTGTCTTACGACGCTCTGTCCACTGAACTTCGCCAGGTAGGGCCGCTTCCCTGTGCTACAGCGGCTGAAGCCGCCATTGGAAACAGTGAAATTATCGCAGCGGTGAACGCTGCGCCACCCAAAAATCAGCGTCTGTCCACCGAATATCAACCTCTGCGCCACCCAAAATCGACACTAAGATCGAGTTTTTCCGGAAGCGTGAAACCGTGCTTCGATACCAATCTGGCGTTCTTCCCGCTTCTGTCCGAGAAAGCAAGGACAGAGAACCGCCTTCTAGTGCTATCGTCATTCCTCGAAGGAGCCTGTATAGTGTTGCGGCAAGCGGAAGTCCGCGGCTGGAGCCTGGTTTGAAGCGCACAAGTTTGGAGAGTCTGGGCCGGCAGGCATTCGGAAGCAAGCAGGTATAAATGACGAAAAAGTTACTAAGGGCTTTCTTGATATCGAGCTGGCTGATGCTGCCAGTGATTCTGCACAGTCCGGCAGCATTTGCAGAAACACCGGGAGCCGCAACCAGCTACCTGATTACGAATGACGACAATGCCCTGGGGGAATCGAACTCCTCCACTTTTTTTGCCATTGCAAATGGGGCATTGAGCAACCCCGTGTTGGTCAATATTGGAGGGATCGGAAGCGGGGGCGGATACTTCACGGCAAACCGGGTGAACGTGCTGAATGATCCAAGTTCGCCATGCGTCTTTCTCTCTTCAGGAATCAGCAACACAATCGCAGGAGTGCAGATCTCTACGCAAACCTTGACTGGCAATTTCCCTGCCTCGTCCATGGACAATGGCACCGATAACGGTGTTGGCATGGTGATGAACAGCAATTATCTCTATGCCAGTTTTTCCAGCTCCGGGACGATTGCAACCTTTGCAGTGCAGGCAGAATGTGAGCTGCAATTCCTCAGTGACATTTCTCCTGTGGGATTGAACGGCGGCACGGTCAAGGGAATGGCTTTGACTTCGGCTTCCTCCTCATCTTTATCCGGCGATCTGCTGGTTGTGACTTATGGGGATGGTTCAATCCAATCGTTTAGCGTCTCCGGGGGTGTGCCGGTTCCTAACGGGGACGAACAGAACGCCACGGGATTCGACACTGACAATTTTCCCGACGGCGTGGACATTACGCAGGACGGTCATTACGCAATTTTTGGCGACGCCTCGAGTACTGGAGTCGTCGAGGTCTCCGATATTTCGGCAGGTACCTTGGCTCCGACCGTTCTGTACAGCCTGGAGCGGGAGATCGGCACGGGGTTCAACTCCAATAATGTTCGCCTCAGCCCCGATGGGACGCTGCTCTACATCACCAATAACAACTCGGGTCAAGTGATGGCCGCATTCTTTGATCCGGCGAAGGGAACGATTTCTCCGGGCTGCATTTCGGCGCAGCTCAATGGCTTTGACTCCGCATTTTCCTATCTGTCAGGCGCAGTCACGCAACAGACAAGGGGCACGGGCTCAGTGCTCTATGTGGCTGAGTTCGGCGAGCCATCTGCAATTGCCGTTATCGATGTAGGTGTCAGGGGGCGAAGGTGCACGCTGAACGAAGCTGCGGGATCGCCGATATTGGACCCCAACAGCTTGAACTTGCTATCCATTGGTGTGTATCCGCCGCGGCCGTTTTAGTCTCGACACAATTATTTACCGTGGCCTTTTTTGTTGATGCAGATCGACGCGCCTCTAGTGGGAAAGTAAACAGTGATAGGAGTTCGAACATGCGTAAGTTTTTCAGGTGGGCCATAGCGGGACAACTGGTCGGGCTGGCGTTGATTACGGCTTCAGCGCAGTTGCCGAACTGCCCTGTGCGCCCGGCGGAGGGCAGCGCGGTTGCCGAACCCTTGAACCTCTTCAGCCAGAATAAGGTGCTTAGCGTGGCGCTGACTTTGCGCAACGGCGTGGACTCTGCCGGATACACGCACGATTGCTACGACTACGCCACTGCCTCCGGCACTATCGAAGCTCCCACGCTGCGCCTGAATCCCGGGGATACATTGAAACTGCAGCTTACCAACCAGTTGGATCTTCCCGCGGTACCATCGGCGCGCATGAAACCGGCAATGCATATGGGGCACATGGGGCCGATGACGGCGCACGCTCCCGGCGATAGCGATCGATGCCAGGGCGGGACAATAACCCAGAATTCCACGAACGTTCATTTCCATGGTCTCAACGTTCCGCCGGTCTGCGGCCAAGACGATGTAATCAATACTCTGATCCAGCCGACCGATCCGCCGTTTCATTACAAAATCGAAATTCCAAAGAATGAGCCGCCAGGTTTGTACTGGTACCACCCGCATCCACACGGGTTTACCACCAACCAGGTGAACGGTGGCGCATCGGGAGCGATCATTGTTGGCGGCATCGAGAAAGTGAAGCCGCAGGTGGCGGGACTTCCCGAGCAGGTTCTCATCGTGCGCCAGCAATTTGTGAATCCCGGTTCCTGGTTGCCGGGGCCGTATGAGATGACGCTCAATTTCCAAACTGTGGTTACTCCGCCACTGCACTCGCTGCCGTTGATCGCCGTCAATCCGGGGGAGAAGCAGTTCTGGCGCGTGCTGAATGCTTCTACGCAGGCATTTCTCGCTTTGCAGATTTGGTTTGGCAGCACTCCTCAGAACATGGAACTAATCGCGATTGACGGCGTGCCCGTAACCGGCGATCCGCAAGTGACGACCATCAATTTGCCGCCGGCAGGGCGTGGAGAATTTGTGATGACTGGGCCGCCGGCCGGTACGTCCGCTTCTTTTGTGAACCTCGGGTTCGACACTGGGTCGGTTGGAAATCTTAATCCGGCGCAGGCTCTCGCCAGTATTGTCCCGAGCACGACTTCAGTTCAAACGGCATACCGCATTCCCGAGATTGATGCGGAGCCATCGGGCAATTCCAGCATGGCGAAGGTGGACGCCAATGTTGTTCCAAGCGCGAAAGCGACGCCATCTGCACAGAGCGTTTCCGCGGCTTCCCTTGCCACACCGCAAGCACCCAGCGAGCAGCGATTTGCCGGTCTGGCCAACATCAAACCCACAGCTATCCGGCATCTCTATTTCTCCGAGGCTCCGCAGGGATCGAATGGCCCCACCAACTACTACCTCACGGTCGACGGACAAACACCGATGACGTTTAATCCCAGTCTGCCGCCCGCGATCGTTACTAATGTGGGTGCGGTGGAGGATTGGACGATTGAGAACCACAGCTCCGAGGAACATGCCTTTCACATGCACCAGATCCATTTTCTCGTCCTGGCAATCAATGGAGTGCCGCTGCAAACCCCGGTGATGCAGGACACGGTGCTTGTGCCCTATTGGAATGGATCCAAACCTTTTCCCAGCGTGAAGGTCCGCATGGATTTTCGCGACCCCGAGATTGCGGGGACATTCGTGTATCACTGCCATGTTCTTGACCACGAAGATGGCGGGATGATGGCCGAAATTCAGGTGAATCCGTGATGCGGGCATGGATTCAATATTGGGACGGTCAAAATCTTTAAACACAGGGGCGCAGGGGGCACAGAGGAAAAACTGAGGTTTCAGCGAACTCCGAAGCCGCGCTCTTTCAAAGCAAATGCAAATTGATATCGCTCTCGCCGCGAGGATGCGCAACTCGCTTGCGTGGGATCGGGCTACTGGCACGGCACAGACCCACCTCGATTTTTAACCCGCACATTTATTGGTTGACAGTCAAGAAGCGACCGAACATAATGTTGCGCCCGCCGTTTGGGACCGTCTGCCTTTCCGTACGCCGTTAAGACGTCATTCAAATCAAAAGGATCCCTGTGACCATGAAGCTGTCCTCTGCCTGCGCAGTTGCTCTTCTCTGTCTTCTAATGGTTGGCTCGGTGGTGACTGCTTCGGCGCAAACCTGGACGCCATTGGTGAACGCCCCACCTGTTTCCGTGGGCGCGATGCTGTTGCTCACCGATGGCCGCGTGCTGGTGCATGAAGAGCCAAATTGCAGCGGCACCGGTTGCGTGGGCACTGACTACAGCGCCTGGTACACATTGACTCCCGATTCCACAGGGAGCTACATCAACGGCACGTGGACCAAGGTAGCTTCGCTTCCAAGCGGCTACGAACCATTGTTTTTCAGCTCTGCCGTGCTGGCGGATGGAAAAGTAGCAATTCAGGGCGGCGAATACAACTGCCCCAGCGGCAATTGCACCGGCGACTGGCAAAGCGGAGCTGCGATTTACGATCCGGCAGCGAATACTTGGACCTCGATTAGCCCTGAGGTGCCCGCCTCCTGGCAAGCTGACGGTGACGCTCAATCCGTGGTTCTGCCGAATGGAACCTGGATGACGGCGGCCTGCTGTGCGAAATATGCAGGCGATACCACGTACGCGGACTACTTTTATTTCAACGAAAGCTCGTTGAACTTTACCAGCGAGGCCAGCGCCTCCGACGGCGAAACCACCGAATTCGACGAATCCGGTTGGAACCTGATGCCCAATGGAGAGGTGTTGATGGTCAACGTATACCTTGGGTCTTACAGCGGGACCGCCAAAGGCTATGCGATATACAACCCCAGCAGCAACACCTGGACTGAATACACAAGCACGGCAGTTCAACTCTGGGATTCTGATTGCGGGAAATCGAGTTCGAACGCCAGCTATGAGCTGGGGCCGGTGATGCTGATGCCCAACGGAACTTTTTTTGCGACCGGGGCCAGCGACTGCGAAGCCGGAAACCTGGCCACCTACAACTGGAGCACCAATACGTGGACTGCTCAAGGGACATTTCCCGGTAAAAACGCGGCGAATGACGCGCCGGGCGCGACCGAGATCAACGGCAATGCGATCGTGATGACCAGCCCCTATACCAGTACATTCTCATCGCCGGCTACGTTCTACGAGTGGAATGGCACCACGTTGAGCACGTTTCCCAATCCAGCCAATGCTCCCAATGATGCTTCCTATCTTGGCCATTTGCTGGTGTTACCCACCGGGCAAATTATGTTCACGGATTTCACCACGGGGGTGGAAATCCTGACATCCGCCGGGACCTATCAGTCCGCGTGGCAACCCACCATCAGCAGCGCGCCCTATGCCCTGACTGCCGGGCAGACTTACTCGATCTCAGGAACGCAGTTCAATGGCGTATCCACGGGGGCTGCGTATGGCGACGATTTCCAGGACAACACCAATTATCCACTGGTGCGAATCGTCAACAATTCGACGGGAAGTATTTACTACGCCAAGACTCACGGGCACAGCACCATGGGCGTCGCCACCGGCTCGACCGCCGTATCGACGAACTTCGATGTGCCGGCCAACATGCCGTCGGGAGCTTGCGAATTGTATGTAGTAGCCAACGGCATTCCATCGGCCAGCTCGGCCTGCAACGTAGGATCATCGACCACGGCGACCACCACCAGCTTGCAATCGAGCGGGAATCCTTCCGCTTACGGCCAGACTGTGGCATTCACTGCGACCGTGACGCCGGATAATTCTCCGCAGGCGACGGGCACCGTGCAATTCACGGCGAATGGCGCGGCCATAGCAGGATGTAGCGCTGTAGCACTCTCCGGCGCAGGCCTGGCCCAATGCTCAACAGCGGTATTGCCAGTGGGAACGAATTCAATCGAGGCGATCTACTCCGGCGACAGCAATTACGGCGGAAGTACGAGCATTGCGTTCAGCCAAGGTGTGAATCAGGCGACGGCAGCCACGGTGGTGACTTCCAGCCTGAGTCCGTCGACATTCGGAGAATCGGTTACATTCACGGCGACCATCAGCGGCGAGTATGGACAGGTGAAGGGGTCGGTCAGCCGGCGAGCAAAACAGCAGGCGATCAGCGGGACGGTGGCGTGGAGTTCGAATACCGGTTGCGGCACCACGAATGTGACCAACGGCAATCCGGGCGTGGCGACCTGCACCACTTCCAGCCTTGGGGTTGGCACTGACACAATTACTGCGACCTACTCCGGAGACAGCAACCATAGCGGAAGCAGTGGAACATTAAGCGGGGGACAAGCTGTCGATCAAGCGACGACGAGCACAAGCATTGCCTCCAGCTTAAATCCTTCCAGCTACGGTCAGGCTGTGAGCTTTACCGCGAGCGTGGAGGCGGTTGCGCCGGGAGCGGGAACTCCGAGTGGAACAGTGCAGTTCTCGATTGACGGTAGTGCGTTTGGATCAGCGGTGACGCTAGCTTCCGGTACGGCAACGTCGGGCAGCATTTCCACGCTAACCGATGGAACGCACACCGTGACCGCTGTGTACAACGGCAACACGAACTTTGCCACGAGCGCAGACACTCTGAGCGGCGGACAGGTGGTGAATCAGGCTGCGGCGTCCACGGTCGTGGCTTCCAGCTTGAACCCATCGACCTACGGTCAGCCGGTCACGTTCACGGCGACGATCACCGGCGAGAATGGACAGGTGAAAGGGCGGGCTAGCGGCAGAGCAGCGAAACCGCCGGCCGTAACCGGCACGGTAGCATGGAGTTCGAATACCGGATGTGGAACCACGAATGTGACCAGCGGCAATCCGGGAGTTGCAACCTGCACCACTTCCGGCCTCGGGGTTGGCACTGACACAATTACTGCAACCTATTCGGGTGACAGCAACCATAGCGGAGGCTCGGGCACGCTGAGCGGCGGGCAGGTTGTGAACCAGGCGACGACGAGCACGACCGTTGCCTCCAGTCTGAATCCTTCGATCTATGGGCAAGCTGTGAGCTTCACGGCAAGCGTGGCTGCGGTTGCGCCGGGAGCGGGGACTCCGACGGGAACGGTGCAGTTCTCCATTGACGGTAGCGCGTTTGGTTCAGCTGTGACGCTAGCTTCTGGCACGGCGACGTCGGGAAGCATCTCGACGCTGGCGCAAGGAACACACACGGTGACGGCGGTCTACTCCGGCGGCACGAACTTTGCCACCGGTTCTGGGACTCTCAGCGGCGGACAAGGGGTGAGTCAGGCGAGTGCAGCGACGGTCGTGACTTCCAGCTTGAGCCCGTCGACCTATCTGCAATCCGTAACATTTACGGCAACGATTAACGGCGAGTATGGGCTGGTGAAGGGTCGCACTGCCGGAGTGAAGCAAAAAGATGTGAGTGGCACGGTAGCGTGGAGCGCGAATACCGGCTGCGGCACGACCAATGTGACCTCGGGCAATCCAGGAACCGCGACGTGCGCCACAACCAGCCTTGCGGGTGGAACTGACACGGTAACAGCCACTTACTCTGGCGATAGCAATCACGGCGGAAGCTCGGGCACGTTCAGCCAAACTGTCAATCAGGCAAGCCAGACGATTACATTCACCACGCCTCCACCCGTCAGCGCGAACGATGGCAGCAAGTTTACAGTGGCAGCCTCGGCTACTTCCGGCTTGGCAGTCACATTCGGTAACTCGGGGTCATGCAGCAACTCGGGCGCGACCTACACCATGACCAGCGGCACCGGAACATGTTCGGTGATTGTGAATCAGACCGGGAACAACAATTATGCGGCCGCACCTACACTAACGGCGACCGTCAATGCAGGAACGATAGCTCAGACCATTACCTTCACGACCCCAGCTCCGGCGACGGCGAAATCCGGAGACAGCTTCACCGTCGCGGCAACGGGCGGTGCGAGCGGCAACCCCGTGACCTTTAGCACTGGCGCGGGCTCAGTGTGCTCGCTTGCGGGCGCAACTTACACCATGACCAGCAGCACGGGATACTGCTACGTGGTCGCGAATCAGGCGGGCAACGGCAATTACTCGGCTGCTTCGCCAGTGACCGAGACGGTGACCGCGGTGAAGACGGTGACCAAGGTTGCGCCGACGGTGACCTTCACCGGCGCGCCGACCAACGCCGCGTATCTCTCCACCTTTACGGTATCGACTACGCAGAACTCGGGTGTCACCCCGAAGATCACGTCGGCCACGGGCACCGTGTGCTCGGTAAGCGGCGACGTCGTCACGATGAAGAAGGGTGAGGGAACCTGTACCGTGAAGGCCACTTGGGCTACGAACGATTACTACCTGGCGACGAGCCTTGAGCAATCCACCACGGCAACGCTGCTGGGCACGACTACAACCATCACCAACACGATTGCCAATGCCGAGCATCCTCTGCAAGTAGAGGTGTACTACACGGCGAGCAATGGGACGAGTACGGCTCTGGCCGGAGATGTGACCGTGACTGCCGCAAGTGGACAAACTTGTACGGGATCGGTTGCGGCCGGAAAATGCTTGCTGAAGTTCACGGCAGTAGGATCGACCACCCTGACCGCAACCTACGCAGGCAACACCAACGACGCTACGAGCACGTCGGCGGAGTATCCGCTGACCGTGAACTAGATAGAAGGCTGCATCAATTTGTTATGCGGCCGCGCAGCACGGTGATCGAGGCTTTCGGAACTTCATAACGCGCATCGGGCCCGCCAGAAACGGTTGTTTTGGATGGCGGTCCGTCAGGGTCGGCATGACCTGCGGTGCCCTCCGGGTGCCATTGATATTCCGCCGATCCGAATGTGATGCGATCCACTTGAGCCGAGAAGTAACCGTTGTGTTTGGTCTGGGCATCGTCATTGTTGGCGAAAACCAGTTTCACCGTGTGATCGTTGTATTGATCGCGGTTCACCAACATCACCGACCACTGTCCATCGGGCCGCTCCACGGCATAGGCGGTGACCAGCACGTTTCCGGCGGCATCGGTGATGTCGCTTGAAGCCTTGAACATCCTGTGAGGCGCATCTACCGGTTGCACCCATTCTTTGGTGATGATCTGCGCAGCCAGATACTGAGGAGGGTACCCCACGACGTGGTAGTTCTCGTCGATCCACAGAAAGCTTCCGAAACCTCCAAATTGGTGCGGATAAGGCATGTAGTGAAAATAATAAGTAGCGCCGGCGCCGGCGGTCATCATGGATCCAACGTAGTCGGCTAGCCACAGGCCGCTCTTTACGGTCGATGGCCCCGCGCCGCCGCCAATGTTGCCCTCGGTCATAAAAAACGGAATGTTGGCCGGCAGACCATTGTCTTTCCAGACTTGAACAATATGGCTGACGTATCCCGGCTCGGGATACAGATCCGCCCAAGAAGAGGTTGGCCTGTCCTGGTAGGGATAATGTTCAAAAGAGAAAAAAGTGAAATCGTTGATGTGGCCGTGGGCTTTTAGATAATCGACAAAGCGCCCCAGCCAGGAAACTTTTCCTTCCGTATTTGGCCACACCTCGACGTCGCCGAAAGTTCCTTCGAACGGAGGCCCACCCAGCTTGGCTTCAGGAACGAGTTTGTGAATCGCATCGGCGAACTGAATGTAGAGAGCGCCATAGTCCTCCGGCAGCATGTGCTGGCCGTCGGCTTCCTCACCCATTTCGATATACGAAATGGGATAGTGGCGTTTATATAAATAAGCGATTTCGTTCGCGGCATCTTCCGGCGTGGAATACAGCATGGCGATCGGGACCATGGTGGGCAGCCCGCGGGTAACGCCGCTGGTGAAGAAGAAATCAAATCCGACCTGGTCGCCGCGGGATTGGTCGAGATCGGTGGCTGCGTGCCAGGGGTCGACGGACGAAGGCCAGGTGACAGTCTGATCCCGGCTGGGAAAATGTGTGACGTAATCGTTGAACTGGCCGTCAGCCGAGAGCGATCCCGCATAGAGTTCATTGATGGCATATCCGACGCAATTGCGCTTGTCGGCGGAGCCATGGGAATCGCAGGTGTTGGAGGATTCCGTCATCCAGATGCGGAGGTATCGCACCGGAATCATCCAGGAAACAAGTTTGAGCGTGACGGTGCCGCCCTGGCCTTCGGTGACGGTGCCTAAGGGAAATGTCTGCCACGTGCCTTTGGTCGTTCCGTCGTAAAAAGGCTCGAGGTCGCCGGTCCAAAATTGCACCGAGTAATGTTTCGCATAGGGTTCGGCCCAGGCGATCTTTATCGCGTTCACGTCTATCTTGCTGCCGAGATCGATCATCACCCACTGGGGGTGGAGCGAATCGTCCTCGCCGGTGAAAGCGTGGGTCAGATAAGGATTACTCTTCCAATAGGATTTGGGATCGCCGTCGGTGAGGCGGGACCATCCATTGCCATCGCCGCGGCTGAATCCGCGATGCGGCAGTGGCGCAGCCCAGGAGTGCCGAATCATCTCACTGGTCGGCTCGGCGTTCCCGACAAAGTATCCCTGTTGGCTCTTGGAATCACTCCATGTGCCGTTCGGATTCCAGTGCCAGGCCTCAACCATCAACTCGGTATTCTGACGGTAGGTGACCGTCTGCCAGCCGGCGTTCAGGATTTCCTTGAGCAAGGGATCGGTGAGCACGTGGTCGGCGAGGCCGGTCCTTAGCCGGTCGATGGCCGCGCCTAATGCGTGCGGCGGACTGAAGGTGTTCACCACGTGGGACGGGGCGGCATCAATCGTGACGGATTGAGCAAACAGAGCGTCTGCCGCTAAGAACAGGACGCAAATCAATGTACAAATCCCCGCCAATTCAGTCTTCAGTTCCCGCATTATCGAAGCCTCCGGTCACGCCCGCAGAATTCGGCCGCTGGTCTTTTCCAGACGGGTTCTCGTTTCACATGGGCGCAGTTCGCGCTAACTGGGTCGAGGCATAACTTTTGGCGACCCTGAGAGCGCTGCGGCGCGGCTGTCGCCGCGCCCGTTCGAGTCGGTCGATGTCTAAAAATTGACCTTCAGCGCCAATTGAACCTGGCGCGGTCCAACTGCCGTCATGCTGCTGAGCACTCCGAAGCTGGGGTCGCCGACATTCAGAGTGCTGCTGCCATAAGGCCCAGGCGAGCCCATACTAAAGAGCGGGTGATTGAAGGCATTTTGGGCTTCGATGCGCAGCTCCAGATTCATGCCTTCATGCACGTTCGCCAACGAGAACTGCTTGTTCAACGACAAATCACTGGTAAACGTAAGTGGCGATCGCACCATTGAGATGGTTCGCTGCATATCGCCGAGGGTAAACGGGGCGGGCATTTGAAAGACTTGGGGATTGGTGAAAAAGCTGTTTTGCCAATCGGGGCCGTAGTTGCGTTTTGGTACGCCCACCAGATTCGGCCGCTGGGCGCCGTACGTGGGGAGCGGAGTTCCACCATTGGAAACGGTGATCGGTAGGGGCCTACCGTCTGAAATTTGCCAAATGCCGTTTGTCCTCCAACCGCCAACCACGGCATTGAGCGCTCGCGGGATATTGCCGAGCAGCGCCTTGCCGCGTCCGAAGGGCAAATCGTAGCTGTAGCTGAATTTCAGCACGGAGGGAATGTCGAAAGTCGACAGGCTGCGCTCCAGCCAGGGCTTGTTAGGATCCTGAAGGCTGGTAAAACTCCCGAGCCAGGTCACATTGTCGTCCCCGACGGAAGAGTCGTCGATCGACTTCGACCAGGTGTAATTGACCAGGAACTCCAGGCTGTTGCTGAAGTGCTTGGCTGCCCTGAGCTGCAATCCGTGATAGATCGAATTGCCGATCATCTGGACGTCTGTGCTGACCGAGGTGAATTGAGGATAGGGAAGCTCCAACTGAACGGCCTGAACCTGCGCGCTGGATAGGGTGCTGTTGGGGTCGCTGATCGGCCCACCATTCAGCGACGAAAAAGGATTGGTTACATAGCTGTTGAGAGTGTTGATCTGGTTGGCGCTATATTTCTCGACCTGTGGCCCGAGGATGTCGAGAGAGTTGGCACCACTGAAAGGCAGATGGTCTCCCTTCTTTCCGAGATACTCGACATCAAGCACCACGTTCCACGGAACCTGGCGTTCAATACCAAAGGTCCAGCTTTCTTCGTAAGGGGTCAAATTTGCCGCCGAGATCTTAAGCGGACCGTTCGCTCCATAGCCGACATCGTTCAACAAGCCCAAAGAACTACCGGCTGGCTGGTTTAATCCATTGGGAAACGGATTGCTGAGGTGCAGGTACGGCGTGGCGCCATCGTTATGGTAGGTGGTGATCGCACTGGTGTATTCGTCAAACCCCTGGCCGCCGTAGGGCACAACTCCGCTGGCCCCCGACCGTGACTGGCCATAGTAGATTCCATAGCCGCCGCGCACCACAGTTTTGGGAGTGAACTGGTAGGCAAAGCCGAAGCGCGGCTGGACGTCTTTCCAGTCGGTCACATAGTTGGTGCGGTCATGCGGGTTGGCAAAAACCTCGCCGCCGAGCAGCGCGCGCGTGACAGGATTGCCGGTAAGCGGGTCGGTATAGCTGATCTTGCCGCCATTCAGTGGGCTTACTGCCGTGGGATCAAACCAGTTCTGGTGATTGAAGCGATCAGTCCGAGGCAAGGAAACGTCATAGCGCAAACCCAGGTTCAACGTGAGCTTGGGAGTGACCTTCCAATTATCTTGAGCAAAGGTGGCGTATTGATAATTTTCAGTGGCGGGCTGGAATTGGATTTCGTAGAAGCTATTTCCGCCCCCGTACAGCTGGCCCATGAGGAAACTGGCCATGGAGTCTCCGCCGCAATCCGGGAGATCGTCTACAAAGGGACACATCGAGCTGCCGGAGTTATTAAATTGGAAATATCCCAGTGGCGCATTGGTTTGGATGTAGTTCTGCTGATGAAGCCGCCCTTCCACCCCAAATTTCAGTTCGTGCGGCCCATGGATCTTGCTCACGACTCCAGTAATCTGGCCGGTGTCCTGACCCTGCTTGTAATTTCCGTAGGGATCGTTCCCGGCATTGGGAAATCCGGCGGCGAAATAATCGTTGATGAACATCGCTGGAACCCCGTTAAAGCCATTCGACTTTAGATACGATGGGAAGCCCAGCGTACTGAGTGGATTGGGGTTCAGGCTCGAATTGTAGGCATCAATGCGCGTGGCGCCGCGGGTGATCCCAAAAGTGGTGGTCAGAAGTAAGGTGGGGCTGAAGGTATGGGTATCATTGATGGCGAACAGATGGGCTGTGCCTTTGTTCTGCCCGCTGCCGCAAGGATCGATGAACGTCTTGAAGCAGTTGAAGGGAGTGGTGGAATTCCAGTCCTGAGAGTACTTGGCGCTCAACAGGTTTTTTTGGTTGAAACGATGATCGATTCTGATATCGAACTGCTGGTTGTTGTAAGGAGTTGCTCCCGAGGCAATCCAGTTATCGTAAAGCGAAGCGTTCGGCATATTTGGCGTGGGAAGAGGGAAGAGCCCCATCACCTTCCTAGCCACAGGATCGATCAGGTTGCCAGGCCCAGGGGGCGGCTGAAGGTTCCCGGGAAGATTCGGGTTGCCCGGGCTGGTGTAAAGGTCAATTCTGTTGTTGGGAATGAAAGTGTTGCGAACCGGACCGGCGTCGGCAGAGTTGTAGACGCCCGAATAAGGATCATAAAGCTGCCCGGCGATCAACGGAGCACCGCCCTGCATACACATGCCAGTTGAATCAAACGATCCGCCCTGTGAAGTGCAGATCTCGCCAAAATCACCCGTACGCATCGCAGCGCTGGGCACGCCTGCCTGGTAGGTATTCATCGAACTCTCAAGTGTTCCATCCCAATCAAAGAAAAAGAAAGTCTTGTTCTTGATAATCGGGCCGCCGATGGTGCCGCCAAAGTCGTTCCGGTGAACTGGAGGAATCGGGATGCCGGCCTGATCGTTGAACCAGTTGTTCGCGTCGGTGATGGTGTTGCGGATGAAGTCGTAGGCCTCGCCATGGAAGGTGTTCGTGCCCGAGCGCGTCACCATGTTGATGACCGAAGCGCCGGAAAAGCCATACTCCGCGCTGAAATTGGTCTGCTGCAGCTTGAACTCTTCGACCGATTCCGCCGAAGGCTGATACATGGTTTGAGTGACCCCGCCGTTGGGCTCGAAATTAGTGATGGAAGCGCCATCCATCAGAATGTCGGCGCTCGCACCGCGGCTGCCATTCGAAACAAAGTCCGTCCCGCCGCAATTGGGGCACTGATCATCCACGTCGGTGACGCCCGCCGCCAGATAGGTCAAATCGAAGACATTGCGGTCGACCAAAGGCAGATCATTGATGGCCCTGCGGTCGACCACCTGGCCGGTTACAGCGTCTTGGGTGTCGATGGTCACGGTTTGGGCGTTGACTTCAACCGTCTGGGAAGCGCTGGCAATCTTCAGAGTCAGATTCGCGCTAGGATTCTCGGTTACGTTCAATCGGATGTGGGTGCGCACGGTTTTCTCGAAGCCTGGCATCTCCGCCGTCACGGAATACAATCCGGGCGGAATGGAAGCAAACAGATAGTGGCCTTCACTGTCCGATTTGGTGGTGAAGTGATATCCCTTCTGCTCATCGAGAAGGGTCACTTTGGCGCCCTGGATCATGGCTCCGGATGAGTCGGTCAGGATGCCGCTCACGGTTCCGAAGTAGCCCTGGCCGATCAGGACCGCCGGCAGAAGGACGATGACAGTAGAGATTAGAGTTCGCAATAAGCACTTGGAATTTCCCAAAAGCCGTAGAGCTGAGAGACTCATGTTGCCCCCCTGGTTCGGATAAACTTCTACTCCATCTCCCAATTAAAACGATTCATTATGCACCTCCGCCGCCGGTATGCAAGTTTTTTTTTGCGATCCGACAGATCGGATGGCGGTGAATCAAAAGCAAGGCGAACCACACATTTTCTAATGCAGGGAATTGCACACCGGAAGTTGGGCGACAGTAGCAGTCGCTAATCTGCATCCTGAGCGCAACGGAAGCCGATTCCACCCGAACGATCCAGGCTTGGAGCGGCGAGAAGAAACTTGCCATGTTCGTTGAGCTTGTAGGTTACGGGGAAATACCACATGGAGCCCTGCGGCTGATAGTATTCGCCGCCGCGCAGAATGGCGGCGCGGGTGTGGTCGTCGGTGAACTCTTCCGTCCATTGCCACACATTGCCAACGAGGTCCATAACGCCGAAAGGACTCTTGCCTTCGGGATGCGCGTCCACCGCATCCGGCCCGCGCATGTTGCGGCCTTTGTCCGGCACAGGCACTGCGTTCGCGTTCCAGTCGTTCCCCCAGGGATATATGCGCCCGTCTCTACCCTGCGCCGCGTACTGCCACTCCCACTCGTGCGGCAGACGCTTGCCGGCCCAAGCCGCGTAGGCTCGCGCATCTTCCAACGAAACCCAGGTTACAGGTTTGTTGTCCCAACCGGCGGGAAAGCTTCCGTCTTTCCAATCACGAAGAAAATTCAAATCGTCTTGCGGATGATAGTGGGTAGCGTCCAGGAATTTTTTGAATTGCGCGTTGGTGACGGGATAGGTATCGATCCAGAATGACTTCATCTGCATGGAATGTTCGTGGAAGCGGCGCGGAGAGTCCTCCCACGGATATTGCACGTCCACGCCGATGTCATTCGATCCTTCAATTTCAATTCCCTCGACTTTGAAGACAAAGTTTCCGGCGGGAATCTTAACCATGCCGGCCGGTTCTTGCGAGGGAGGCTTAGTGGCGGCGATGGGTACGATCTGTTGCGGCAGCACGGTCCACTCATGCGAATAACTTGCCAAGGGTTTAGCGCTCATTTCTTTCATGCTGGACATGAGCGCCTGGATGCCGGCTTCAGGCGCGGTTTTCGTGGCCAGCAACGCTCCGTAGCCGTGGGCTTCAATAGCGAAACTAAGCATCACTTTGCCTCCAGAAGTGCGTTCAGGCTTCAGTTCGGCGCCATGATAAAGATCGAAATAGCGCATGCCATCGTCTGGTTCAAGTTCGATCTGGTGGCCATCCACGCCGTACTGATTGCGATTCACGATGGTCCAGATCGTCTGGCCATGCAGGGGCCAGCGGCTGGCGAAGACTCCGTAGCGCAACATGGGGGCCAAGGGCTCCCATTCGGCGCTGGTAAGGAACGGTGCAACGGCGCGTTCGATGGTGGCGACACGGCGAGTGGCTTCGGCGTCGCGCGGGGTGATCCCGTTCCAGATTCCCCAAACGTTTTCCCAGCTTTCCCATCCGACACCATTAAAAAAGGCGAATTGCAGGTCGTCGGTTTTGTCGCGATTCCAGCGATCTGAAATATTCACCATGTGGCGCGGTTCGAGCCACTTGTACTTGTCAACCATGGGAACGGAAGGAAAGTTGTACTGTCCCCAAGTCATCACGTTCCACGCCAGGGCTTCATCGGAAGGCCCATCCTCGGGCTCAAAAGCCAGCGGATGCCCGACTTTATCGGCAGCGGCCGAAAATGCAAATGGAACGCCATCCTGGGTATCGCCATTGATGCCGTCTGCTCCAACTTCCGCCATCAGCTCAGCAATCGCCTGCGGCCAAGGTTTGCCGGGATCGCGAGTTCCCTGGTCCCACATCATCATGGGAAACAACACGCGCACACCGCGTTTATGAAAATCCGCGACCATTTGCCGAACACCCGCAACTCCACCGGGCATGCTGCGGATGAGGTCGTGCTGATTGCGGTCGTCGATGCCCATGTTTGGATAAGTCGGCCAGATCAGCACCGCGTCAATGCCGCCGTAGCGTTTTTGCAAATCGTCGAGATAACGATCGACGGTGTAATGGCGTGCGACCGGGTCGTAGAAGTAACGGTCCTGCACCATCATCTGCGGCTGCATGAAACTGGACTGCGTCCATTGAAGCTGGGGCAGGGCGTAACGCGATCCGTCATAGCCAACACGAATCAGGCGCTCGCTGCGCCAATGGTGGATGTCGGCGAGCCACGCGTCATGGTCCTGCTGGTCGCAGGGCTTCGATCCGCCCTCCCATGCCGGTTTCGCCAGCAAACAATCGGGACCGGGAATCTGCTGATGGTCAGGCTCAAAACGCGTATCCTGGGCGCAAACCATGGTGGAGAAACTAAGTAGAGAGAAACCGAGCAGAGTGGCGATGACGAACTGCTTCACTTCCAGCTTCATGAGTGGAGTCCTATGGCGGTGGATTTTGACAGAAGGAGCTACTGGGCGCGAATGTTGCCGCGAATTACGATTACCGATGCAGCCGGCAAATCAAAAGCTGTGTCTGCGCTGACATTCTGCTTCGTATGCAGGACAGGTCCATCCGGATCGGCTTTGCCGTTGGTTTCTACCGTAACCGAAGGCTCGGCCGGATATTCGGCGTGTCCGACGAAACGCGTAATTCCGGGATGCCAGTGATACTGGCCTTTTCCGAATGTGGAGATCTCAACCGTCCCCTCGAATGCATTGCGCCGGCCGTTGTCACTGTTCTCGAACGCGATTTTTACGCGGTGAGCATTCCACTGGTCGCGATTTACAACCAGCAGAGACCACTGGCCATCGGGACGCTTCAGAGCATAAGTCGTCACCATGGCATGTCCCGCGCCATCGTTGACGTCGCTCGCGGCGGGGAACACGGTATGTTCTTCGTCGCCGGGAGCGATCCAGTCAAGATTGATCATCTGAGCCGCGAAGAACTGCGCCAGGGGCTGCTGAATTTTATAGTTGGCATCGACGGAGAGCATTCCGAATGTTCCGGGCGAATCGTTGCAGCCGTGTTCATTCACCAGGGGCAAATAATGGAAGTAATAAACTCCGTTTCCTCCTGCGGTTAGAAACGAACCAATGTAATCGGCGAGCCAGAGCCCGGAGAAAATGTCCATGTAGGTTTCGCTCGCGCCCGAGGAAAGGTTTGACTCGGTAATAAACATGGGAAGGTCCGCGGGGATTCCGTCATTGTGCCAGACCTGCATGATGTGGCTTACCAGCTGCGGTTCTTCATAAAGACTGCCCCAGGGAATTTTGCAAGGGTCGTAGGGATAGTGTTCAAAAGAAAAGAAGGCGAGATCGCTCATGCGATTGTGTTGTTTGAGATAGGCGATGAAACGAGCGGTCCAGGATACGTCGCCGTTAACGTCAGGCCAGGTTTCGATGTCCTGGTTCACGCCCTCGAATGACGGCCCACCTAGTTTGAGATTCGAGTCGAGGCGGTGAAGCGCTGTGGCCCACTGAAGATAGAGTGCGCCGTAGTCCTCCGGGGCCAGATATTGGCCATCGGATTCTTCCCCCATCTCGACGTAGGAGATGGGATATTTCCGTTTCTCGAGATAGGAAATCTCGGCGACCGCATTTTCCGGAGTGTCATACACCAGAGCGATCGGGATCATGGCGGGAAGGCCGCGGGTGACGCCGCTGTTATAGAAAAGGTCGAAGCCTACCTGCGCTTGATGAGTTGTGCCCAGATCGGAAGAGTCGTGCCATGGGTCCACGGACGAACAATAGGTGGTTGTCTGTTCCTGATCGGGTGTGTGCCGCAGGATGTCGTGGAACTCTCCATCGGCGGAGGTGGTGCCAAGATAAATTTCGCGAATTGCGTAACCGACGCAATCGCGCGGGTCAGTTGATGTGGATGCAGGGGCTTGCGGTCCGCAGGTATTCGAAGACGCCGTCATCAGGATGCGCAGGAAGCGGACGGGAAGGGGGCTTTCGCTCAGGCGAAGAATGTCCGATCCGCCATGTCCGTGTTCAATTTCGCCCAGAGGATAGGTCTGCCAGACTCCGCGCGTAGGGCCGCCCATAGGATCGTCCCCGCTCCAGTGTTGCACCATAAATTTCGTGGCGAAAGGCTCGGCCCATTTAATTTGAATGCTATCGACCTGCTGGATTTGCGCCAGATCGATTATGACCCACTGCGGATGCAGGGAATCGCTTTCTCCGGTAAAGCGCTCGGTGAGATAGGGATTACTTTTCCAATAAGTGTTGTCGTCGCCATCGGTCATGCGGGAAAAGCCGGCATTGGGGGTGCCACCATTGCGCGTGAAACCACGGTGGGGCAAGCTATATCCGTAGGAGTAGCGAATGGGCTCGCCGGGAGTAGCAGATCCGGTGAAGTATCCTTTGTTCCCAGGTTCGCTCCAGGTACCCTGAGGATTCCAGTGCCAGGCCTCGATCGAGAGCTCGGTATTGTTGCGATAACTAACGGGCTGCCATCCGGAAGCCATGGCTCTGCCGAGGTTTGGCTCGGCCAGGCCGCTATCGACTGCCTCTGAAGGAATGCGGTCGATGCCCGCGCCTAGGGTTTGATCGGGACGAAAGTGATTGGTGGAGTGGGCCGGAGTTATATCGACCTGAATGGTCTGCGCCAGAGAAGGCGCGACCAACAGGAACGCGAGAGACAACTTCACAACCACTGTCACTTTATGCAAGCGGTGACTCCTTTGAATCTTAAATCTTTAAATTTTCACATCGTCGAATCATGGTGTTTGGTGTGTTGGAGTTCTGAACTGTTCGGAAATGGTGCGGAGCAACTTCCCATCCGCGGTATCGCCACTCAGCTCCCAGATCATTACTCCGTGGAGATCTTGTTGTTGCGCGTATGCGATTTTTGCGCGGATGGAGATTTCATCGTCGTACGTCCAAAACGTAATCCCGTCGAATAACCACGGCGCCATCGACTTTGGATCACGGTATTGGGTGAAATTGTTCTGGATGGTAGGGATGTAGTTGTAAGAAATATCGGCGCGCGATGGCTGCCCCATCTGAAAGAGTCCGTGGTTGACGCGCAGCACCTGACTCCAGGAATAGGCGTAAAAGGGCAGGCCGAGCAGCATCTTCGATGCAGGGACTCCGGCTTTTAGATAATCGCGGATGGTGGAATCAACGTCGTTGTTGATTTCCGGATCGCCGGGCGAGCTGTAGAGAGGCGCGACCAGGCCGGTGCGCGGGCTCCAGGGGCCGCTGTAGTCGTAATTCATCACCCCGACCTCGTCGACGTACAGGGCAACCGATTGCATATCCAAATACTGGTAGGTGGCGCGGTTGTCGCCCATGGCAACGGTCAACAAAAGATTAGAGCCGGCGGCATCGAGCTGCCGGCGAAATTCCGACAGCAAGGCGACGAAGTTATATTTTTCGAATTCGAGCGGGTATTCCCAGTCAATATCGATGCCATCGAATAGGCCGGGTACCTCGACGCCGTCAGCAAATTTACCTTCGATGAAAGTTTGTACACAGGAGGCTACAAAGGCAAAATTGTTGGCGGGTTGAGCGGCTTCGGCAAACTGGGGCGCTTGTCCTTCAATCGAGATCAGGATTTTGATATCGGGATACAGGCGCTTGAGTTCCTGCAACTGGTGGAAGTTTCCGCGCAATGGCGTCTCTGGAGTGTCGGCGGTGCCATCCACGCTATCTTCCGCGGAGAACGAGTAATACAGATCCAGGTTGGGGTCCGCGATTGCGCATTGACTGTTGGCGTCGATGTGTCCCTGAGAGTAGTTGATCTGATCGAGCATTCCCGTCGCGACTCTGGGAACGAGATTCTTCACAAAGAATCCATTGTGAATGCCCCACTGCGGAAAGTAGCCGACGACGATGGGATGCTGCGGAGCAGGAGGGGTTTGCGCCGTAACGGATAAAGCGGTGAGACACAAGCCAGTAGCCACAAGAGTCATTGTCCATAGAAACAGGGTCGGCGACATGCGCAAGCCGCTCTTCTTGCGGAAACTACTTCGCGGCATTTCCGGGACCTCCCACGGGATAAATACGAGGAAGGCGTTGCTCTACCGTGGGTAGAGCGGGAAAGGGAGCATGTGGCTCATTCTGATACCAGTAGGCGACGGAAAAGAAGTTGTCGGAGCGATGATTGGCGTGTCCGTGCTCGATGGTTGCGCGAACAGATTTGGTGAACGGGATCGGCGAGTCGAGATGGAAGCGATATACGGAGGAACGGCTACCGGCAAGTTCAGCGCCTACCACGGGCGCTCCGAATAACGAGTAAGAAAAAGGATGGCCTCCGAAATCCCAGGCTCCGAGAAAATAGTCTTCCGATCCGGTGCCGTTGATGGAGGGAAGCTTTTCTCCGTCGACAAAAAACATATCGTCGCCCTCGCCCCACCAGCCGTCTTGATTCTGAAGAATAGACATGGTCACGCCAACGAAGTGGCCATGTCCGGTGGCTTCCATCCAGACGTAATTATTTTCTCCGTCGAGATTTTTCTTCGCATTTACGGCAGGGTTGTCATTCGACTCCCACTGATTCGTCCAACCTTTATTTGGCGTGGCCTGGCGGTACTGGGCGTGAAAATACATGGTGTCGGCGGGAAGATCTTTATGCACGGCCTGATAGTCGATGTTGAAATAGAACGCATCAACGGCTTCGCTTCCCTGGTTGGTCACCGTGATACGGGCTCGCTTGCGGAAAGGCATGGGGAAGAACGAGTTCAAGGCCTTATCCGAGGCCACGGACAGGGGGATAGATTGAAATTGAAAATAGTCGCCCAGGCCGAGGCCGAAGAAATCGCCGATAGGAGCCTCCACGCTGGGCGAAGCTTCATTGTCCCAATACATGCGTAGAACTAGCTTTTTTAAGTGAAAGTCTTCGGGCGAGGCGATGGTGACCCAGATGTGGGTGATGATTGCGGGGCCTGCGTCATCGAGCAATGTGATCGTGCCGCCGGCGGGAATTTTGTAGAAATCGTTATTGCCGCCAGTCCGGTCGTAGCTGGAAGCCCGCTTCTGGACGTAGTCGTGAGGCGAGTCAAGACTCGAGAGCATGGTGCTCTGAATGCCATCCGACTGCGCCCAGACAGCAGCGGACATCATCACGGCGCTAATCAGGGCGCCACGCAAAATGCCAATCAGAATTTTTTGTGAGCGTTGTAACCGCGAAAGGTGTGGTTGGTTCATTTGTTTCATGCGACGGTTTTTCACCGGGAGAGTTGTACGATATATACGGAGAACGGCTCCAGAACAACCTGATCCAGACCCGTGGGCGCGGGCGACGAGGTCGTAAGCAGAGTGCTGGCCTTGGCGGAAGAAAAACCTTCCGATGAAAGATTGAAACTGACATGTTGCGCCGCGCCAGACATATTTAAGGCCACCAGCACGGCCTGATCCTTATATCGACGCAGATAGGCGAGCACGTTGGGATCGTTCTGGTTCAGCGCAACGTAATTTCCATCGGCGAGGGCCTGATTTTGATGATGCAGGAGCAGCAACTGCCGGTAAAACCGGAGGATGGAGTTCGGGTCGTTTAATTCGCCGGCAACATTGTGCGTGTTCATGGTGGCGGGGACGGGCAGCCAGGGGGTTCCGGTGGTGAATCCCGCGTTGGCGGAGTCATCCCACTGCATGGGAGTGCGCTCCCCGTCGCGGCCTTTTTCTTTTGGCCATCCCGTAATGCCTATCGGATCCTTCACATCTTCCTTGCGCTTGGGATCGGTGGTCTCCATGCCGATCTCTTCGCCGTAATACATGATCGGCGTACCGCGCAGCGTGAGATACATGGCTGCCATTAGTTTGGCGATCTGATCGTTATGCTGGCCGTCGCCGTAGCGGTCGAAAGATCGCGCCATATCATGATTGCCGATGACATAAGTGGGCCAGCCGCCGGTGGATTCGGCGAGCGCGATCTGTTTGCGGAAATCGGGAGCGGAAAGTTTATTAACCGTACAGAACATGAAATCCATCGGGAGCTGGACTTCATCGTTATGAGCGCCGTAGTACTGCTTCAACTCGGCGGCGCTGTCGGTGTAGGTCTCGCCTACCAGAACGGCATCGCTTTCGTCGGCAACGCTTCGCAGGCGGCGGAGAACGTCGTGATTTTCCGGCAGCTTGTCATTGTATTTGTTCTTCATATTCGGGTCGCCCATTTCATCTTTCCCGGGCAGAACCGGATTGTCGTGCAGCTTCGGGTCCTCGAATAATAGATCGACGGCGTCCAGACGAAATCCGGAAACGCCGTGCTTGTACCAGAATCGAGTGACGTCGAACATGGCTTTTTCCACGGCCGGATTGCGCCAGTTCAAATCAGCCTGAGCCGTGGCAAAGAAATGGTAGTAATACTGGCCGGTAGTCGCGTCGAACTTCCAGGCGGAGCCGCCAAAACCGGAGATCCAATTGTTGGGAGGCTGGCCGTTGGCCTTGCCGTCACGCCAGATGTACCAGTCGCGGTGAGCGGAGGTGCGCGACGATTTCGAATCGAGGAACCAGGGATGCTGGTCGGAGGAGTGGTTGATGACGAAATCCATGATGATGCGGATATGGTGTTGCTTCGCCACCTGCACCAGATGATCAAAATCGGCCAGGGTACCGTACATGGGATCGATGTTCTCGTAATCGGAAACGTCGTATCCGAAATCGACTTGCGGCGAGGGATAGCAGGGCGAGATCCAGATGGCATCCACACCGAGTTGCTGTAAGTAATCGAGCTTGGATTCGATTCCCTTGAGATCGCCGATGCCGTCGCCGTTACTGTCGGCAAAACTTCGCGGATAGACCTCATAGAAAACGGCGTTTTTCCACCACTCGTGACCTTCGGCATTCGCCGGATTGTTCTGCGCATGGGAGGCAGAGAGCGCGAAAGATACCACCATAATCAATAGAGCTGCGAATCTTAAGTTGTAGGGCATTTGGGCGTTGCTCTCCATAATATTATTGAGAAGCTAAAGCTTAAAACGCGCTGATATCTAGCGCGCGACAAAATGAAAAATCACAGTAGCCTTCGGATCTGCTCCGGGTGCGCTCGCTGGCAGTTGCACGCGGACTTTTGCATCGGGGCCGGATTTCGGTTCCAGCGCAGCGCCTTCAATGGAAGAGATCTGTTCCGAATTCCATGCCGAGAGTTCATAGCTCGTTCCGCTTGCTCCTGAAAGTAACACGGTCAGAGTGTCCCGCTCTCGCGACCATGATTCGGAAAGGACTCGCAAACCCTGGCTCGCGGTTCCTAATTCTGGAAGAGTGGAGGAGACGCCAAGCTCAAAGTTGTCCTTCATCTGGATTTCGATGCTGTTTCGTTCACCCACAATCGGGAGGTTCACAGTAACGTGTTGGTCCGATGAATTCGCTTCCATATGAAAAGGCAGCGCGTGCCCGTTCAGTCGAACACCGGTAATTCTGGCGCGCAAACTCAAGGCAGGCGAAAACTGAAGCGAACACTTTCCGGCGGCCGTTCTTGTGCCTGCTCCCGTGCCAGTTGATTGCATTTCCAGTTGGATTTTGTCTGGCGTCCGCTGGTAGTCCAGGTTCAACGCCAGCGGTCCCATGTGGACATTGTTCACCGCGAACGAACTCCAGTCCGCCGGGACATGCGGAGCGAAATTTAGCTGGCAACTGGCAGCGTCCGTTTGCAAGCCGAGCAACCCGCTCAGTAGAGGATTAACCACCATGGCCGCCGACCAGATCTGCTGGGGTGATCCAGTTGCCATCGTCTGAAAATAGTCGCCGGAAAGAACTTCAGTGACATGCCCCAGCGATCCATTCAAAGCCAGCAAGGCGTTGGCCCGTAAATTCGAATAGGCGGGCAGCGGGCGATGATAGCGATACTCGCCCACGGACGCCCAACCGGTGAACAGCGGCCACACGGTTCCGAAATGATATCCGCCGGGATTGTATCTCGGGTCGTGGGAAGAAAGAATCCGCATGCCCCAGTCAGCCTGCTGATCGGGAGCAGCAAGTTCTGCAATCATGCTTCGAGCTTGATCTCCATTGAGCTGCTGAAACCACATGGGCACGGTAGCCAGAACGCTGGGCGTATCGAGGCGGTTGTTATGGGCATCGAGGGCGTAAGCGTAGATTTTATTTTCAGGCGACCAGAAGGCTTTATCCAACCGCGGTTCCTGCCGCTCGAAGGTTTGCTCGAGATCACGGGATATGTCTTCTTTGCCCACAAGATGAGCGAGGTGAGAAAGCGCCCGTGCGGCTTCCAGTCCGAGAGAAGCCTGGTAGATTTCGGTTCGCACGGGATAGAGCGGCCCTCCTTCAATCCAGCCGGTGCCGACGCCTGAGTTCTGCGCCAGTCCTTGAGGGTCATAGGTGGATCGCAGAAACTCATACGCTCTCCAGAGGTTGTCCCATTTTTCCTGGGCGAATGCAACGTCTCCGCTGTGAGTGACGTAATCGTTCACGGCAATAATGAACAGCGGAGTTGCGTCCGCCGAAGCGTAGGCCCATGGAGTTTTGAACCAATCCATCTTTTGCCAATCCATGAAGCTAGCACTCTGAGAGATTTCGTGAGGGAACTTGCCGTCCGCCCGCTGATACTTGCTGAGAAAATCTAAAGCCTGGCGGGCAGTGGAAAAATCACCCTCGGCGTTTAGGGCCAACGAACTCCATTCCGCGTCACGGCCAAAAAACCAGGCGTAGCCGGGGCGATAGTCGTTTCCTGAATTGCTGAATCCGGCGACCAGGCCTTCGCCCAAAAATGGGTTCTGCACCAAGCCTTGCAGCATGCTGATTCTCGACCAGTCGTACGCGGCTTCGATTTGCGAGTCGGGAAGCTTGAGGCTGATGGTGCGATCCAGATAATCGCGATAATATGCCGCGGAACTTTGCAACAATTGCGCGTGATCATTGGCCAGATGATGGTACAGGCTTAGCAGCGCCGCGCGGCCTTCGAAGGACGCCGCGATGACAATGAGTTTGGTATCACTTCCCTTTTTTGTCGCGTCGGTTTTGGTCTCACCCAGAAGAATGGAGCTCTGAGGCGAGGAGAAATAATCCGTGGAGTACGCTTCAGCAGCCTTCACTCCGGTTGGAGAACCGACCAGAGCCTGAAACTTTTCCGATTGGTCGGCAAAAAGAAAAGCCCGCAAGGCTGGGTCCCAATCCGCGCCAACTCCTCCGATGGCTCCGGGCCACTCCAGTTGAAAATCAGGAGTGAAAATGGCCTCGATCTCCAGTGGCTCGGCAGTGGTTACTTCGAAGGAGATGACGGCGCCGGCCTCATGTACCGGGACGAACAAAGTTTCGCGGACGGAAAAACTGTCGTAGGTATAGACGATGGTGGTGGATTCGGGATGGACAATCAAAGTTCGCGCTAATGCTTCCGCCGGTATGGTGGCGCCCTCGATGTGGAAGCGTAAACGAAAATCACGCAGGATTTTTAATGGATAAACCCAGGCTTCCAGATTGCCCTGTTCGTTGCCGAACACGGCAGCGCGTGTACCTACGGCAGAGAGAAACTCCCACGATCGAACTGGCCGCGAAAGTTCCAGCGGTTGCGTGGATTGCGGCTGCGCGGCCTGAGCGGCAAAGGCAGTCGGGCCCAGGAGGAACAGAGTGCAATGCAGAGCAATTGTTTTCAGAGACAGCCGTCTTTGCCGAGCGGGGCCTGGAACCTGATGCATGCTTTGAAGGGAACTGGAATATCGGAGTATAGAGTACCAGCAGTCGGTTTGGAAGTTGGCAGGAATCGCGGCACAAGTGCGGTGTGAACAATGTTTCATTTTGTCATTTCGAACGGGCTTCAGGCAGTGAGGAACCTGCTTCGTCCGGGCAAAAGCAGATTCGCTGCGGCTTCGCTCAGGGCAGGCTTTTGCGCGATAAAACTGTGTTTCGGAGTGACGAACTTTTTCGGTTGTACGTCTGGGTTATACTTTTCACGCATTTCAAGTTCTTGAAATCCAGTCATCTGTTCCAGGGACACACGCTCGAATGCAATGCGTTCTTGCTCGATGTACTTTCTCCCGCCGGGTTGAAGCATAGTCATGATCAGACGCAGGGAGTTCATTCGCAGCGGGGCTCTGGGCGCGGCGGGCCTATTGCTAGCCAGGCCTGCGAAGTTCGCGAGTGCGGCTTCATCGAGTCCTTCGGACTCTCGTGTCGAGGTTTTGCTGGACGAGGTCACGGGCACGATCTCGCCAAATATCTACGGACATTTTATCGAGCACATTGGCGGCGTCGTCTATGACGGAGTTTGGGTTGGGGAGAATTCCAAAATCCCAAATATCGGCGGCATCCGCAAGGATCTTGTCGAAGAAATGCGCAAGATAAAAGCTCCGGTGGTCCGCTATCCAGGCGGCTGTTTCGCCGACAGTTATGATTGGCGCGACGGGATTGGTCCAGCCGAGAAACGTCCGCGACGATCGAATTTTTGGATTGAGGCCGATGCCAGTACCGCGCCTGCAAACCACCTCTACGAGCCCAACCGCTTCGGCACCGATGAGTTCATGCGCTTCTGCAAATTAGTTGGGTGCCAGCCGTATCTGGGGGTGAATGTTCGCAGCTTGCCGGCAGAAGAATTTTCTCATTGGGTGGAATATTGCAACTCGCCCGCCGGCAGTACGACTCTAGCCGAAAGCCGCGCGACGAATGGCTCTGCCGAGCCTTATAACGTGCGCTACTGGGGTGTAGGAAATGAAGCCTGGGGATGCGGCGGTAATTTCACCGCGCAAGAATATGCTGGTGAATTTCGCCGGTATACCGCGTGGGTGCCGCGGTATGGGCAGGCGCCGTTATTCATTGCGTCGGGTCCGAACGATGATAACTGGCAATGGACGCGGGGATTCTTTGAGGATATTTCTCGAAAAGACAAAGATTTATTTAGTTCTATCTTTGGCTTTGCGCTCCACTATTATGCCTGGAATTTGAGCCGGGGAAAGACGCAGGACTGGGATCTGGGCAAAGGGGATGCGCTTAAATTCGATGTGCAGGATTGGTACGAGGCATTGCACGAGGGCTACCGGTTGGATTCTCTGATTGAGGGTCACTGGCAAGCCATGGGTGAGTTTGACACCGCGCACAAGGTGAAGCTCGTCGTCGATGAGTGGGGTCTATGGTATCGCCCCGGCAGCCAACTCACTGCCACTGACTTTCTCGAGCAAACTCCGACGCTGAGGGACGCAGTATTTAGCGCGATGACGCTCGATATCTTTAACTGCCATCCGGAGAAAGTGACGCTGGCCAGCCCGGCGCAGTTGGTGAATTGCCTGAACAGCCTTTATCTGGCTCACGAAGATAAATTTTGTGTAACTCCGGTGGGCCATGTCTTTGGAATGTATAGCGCCCACCAGGGAGGGCAGGCGGTGCGGACTGTGATCTCGGCTCCAAATACTAAGTACGCGCGCGATGGCCAGCCGGCGCCGTTTTGGGGATTGAAGGGTTCCGCGTCTTTACATGACAAGGATCTGATACTCACTCTGGTGAACCCGAGCGTGAACGAAATCCGGGAGACGGAAATCACAGTTCGAAGTGCTTCGGTAAAGTCGGGGACCATGACCGTCCTCACGAACTCTGATATTCACGCCCATAATACGTTCGATCATAAAAATGAAGTGATTCCACAAGTGAAAGCCCTGCAATCGACGGGCAGCGCGATCACGGTTCAAATTCCGCCGGCTTCCGTCACCAAGCTCGAGTTGAGCCTGGTCTGAAAACCAGTACGTGAACGCGAGTGTAGGAAGACGAGCGCGGCAAGAGTTTCTAATAATGATGCGATCTAAATCCATTGACCAATAAAAATGACTAATAAAACGGAAAACCCTCGAATTATCTCCATCTTCTTTCTGGCGCTGGTTGTGTTGAGTACGAGCGGCACGCTTCTCGCGCAGGGAGCGCCCGTGGTTAAGGGACCCCCTTCGGTTGCTGTGAAGTGGGACAAGAAAATACCGAACCGCACCGTTCCTACCCTGCAAGCGGTGATCAACCCGATGCTGCAACGGGGATCGCCCATTCACGATGCCGCCATCGAGGCTCTGCGCAAACTGGGGGCGGACTATGTTCGTTACGCTTTCTGGTTTCCTTACCCGCAGATGGCGGTAGCGGAGTTACGCGCTCCCGAGGCAAATCAGACTTACTGGGACTTCAAATATATGGACCCGCTGGTCGATGATTTCCTGCGCGCGTCGAAAGGGCATCCCAGTGTGTTCAGCTTCAGCACCATCCCGCAGTGGATGTTCACGACTCCCAAGCCAGTGGTGTATCCCGAGGATCCCACCCAGGTTTTTTGGGACTATACCCAAGGCACCCAACTGGCCGACTTGAAGGCACTGGGCGACTACTATGCGCGACTGGCCGGCTGGTACACACAGGGCGGATTCACCGACGAATTAGGTAAATTCCACGCCTCGGGTCATCACTTCGACATCGGCTACTGGGAGGTATTCAACGAGATCGATGGAGAGCACGACACCAGGCCCGAGCAATACGTGGAACGTTACGATGCGATCACAGAGGCGGTGCTCAAAGTTGCGCCCAACATGAAGTTCGTGGGTCTGGCGCTCTCTTCACCATCTCTGTTTCCGCGGACGTTCTCGTATTTTCTGGACGCCACGAATCACAAGCCAGGCGTGCCTTTGGACTACATTTCTTTTCATTTTTATGCCACGCCGTCAGGAGATCAAACGCTGGAAGACTGGCAGTACACTTTTTTCGCCCAGGCCAGCGAATTTCTCACGACTACGCGTTACATTGTTGAGATTCGCGATAAGCAGTCGCCTACGACCAAAGTCATGGTCAACGAGGCGGGTTCGATCCTGTCGGGCGATATGGTTCAGGGCGAACCGGGCCATGTCGAGAAACCGATTCCTCCGGCCTACTGGAATCTGAGCGGCGCCCTTTATGGCTACCTTTATATAGAGCTGGCAAAACTGGGCATTGATTCGGTGGGAGAGTCGCAACTGGTGGGGTATCCTTCGCAGTTTCCCAGCGTCAGCATGATCGATTGGACCAATGGCAAGCCCAATGCACGCTTCACCGTGCTGGAATTGCTGAAGAACAATTTTGGCCCGGGAGACGACCTGGCCGATACCGAAATAATAAACAATAAGGGTCCGCTGGCGGATTCTGACGCACTCGACGCACAGGCTTTTGTCCGCGACGGACACAGGAAGTTAGCGCTGATCAATGAGCGAAATCGCGAGATTACGGTAGAGCTGCCGAAAGAATGTTTGGGGGCTACCATCCAGACGATCGGAGGAGTGTCTCCGGATACGGTGTCGCAAAATGTTGCAGACGTCAAAGTCCGGTTGATGCCATTGTCGGTATCGGTGGTTACTTTGAAGGATTAATTGTCGTAGCGAACGAGATCTGGGAAAACGCATAGGATTCGCCCTTTGCGCCGATTTCCCCTCGCTTGCGGTTGACAAATATAGACAAATATAGAAGACGATTCGCTCCGAATCGGTAGTAGAATTCTCCGATCCGCGCCAATGGCGCGAATATGCGGCTTCGGTTCAGCTCTCCCCCAAGACTTTCTCCCAGAGGATAAGACCCATGAGGTTTCTTTCGCGTTTCCCAGTTTGCCTGCTTACGCTCGCTATTCTGACCTGTGCGGTTCAACCTTCACCTTCCTACGCGCAACAACTCCCCAAGCGGTTAGTGGGAGATTACGGCTATTGGACCAGGTTTCAGACACCGCCTTACAGCGCAACCCAGATTCCGTATCAGAAATTGACGCACATTAACCATGACGGCGTGGGTTTTAACGCGGATGGCACGCTGACTGTTCCCAAAGGCTTTCTTGAGCCGGAGCTGATCACCCGGGCGCACGCGGCCGGGGTTAAGGTTCTTCTGCTCATGGGCGGCGACTTTAACGGGGTTGAGGCCAATGGAACCCTCCTGACCCTGATCACGGAACTCTCCAACTTCGCCGCCAAGTATGGCTACGACGGCTTCGACATGGATTGGGAGTATCCAGAAACCACGCAGGATCGTGATTTTTTTGTAGAACTCATGGCGGGACTGCGCGAGACCAATCCCGACTATATTCTGTCGATCGATGCGGCCCCCTGGGGCGGATACGGTTACGATCTGGCTCGGCTGCAACAATCCCTCAACTACATCAATATCATGATGTACGATTGCGCCGGGCCGTGGACGGATGACGGCCAGCTGAATGCCCCGATCATCTGGGACACGCGCGATCCCCAACCCTGGGAGTGCCAACCGGGCGGTAGCGACAAGGGTGCGGCGGGGATATTTCTCAAAGAGGTTCCGGCGGCACAACTGAACATGGGAACTCCCTTTTACGGCTATATCTATGACAACATCAACGCGCTGTTCGAGGTATGTCCCAACGCCGCGACCACGCAGGATGGGAATTGCGATGGCAAGGTTTTGAGCGAGAACTATGCGCCGTTCATGAAGGAGCGCGTGAACCAGAATGGGTGGGAGACGATTTATGACCCGATCGCTCTGGTTCCATACATGCTGAGAGCCGACGGAGGGATGGGTTTCATCACTTACGATGATCCCACTTCAACCTATGTCCGGGTGTCGTATTCCGACTATAACCTCGGGCTCGGTGGAACGTTCATGTGGTCGCTCGACGCCGATTACGATGGGCATAGCCAGGACTTGTTGGAGGCTATGTATCAAGCGACGATGGACAAAGGGCAGTAGCACAGGCTCAGATCTATCGTAGCTTTTGTGGACCTCCCGGCGGTTTTCTCACGCCGGGATTTTCCTATTTAGGAGTGGATTCAAGGTCGACAAGTCGGGGAAGTCAAAATCTTTAAACACAGAGAGGCACAGGGGATCACAGAGGAAAAGCTGAGGGCTGAGAAGGGCTTATGACGGCGCGACTCTGATGGCGTGGCCAAAGCCATACCCTGATGCGAATCCGTTATACGAATTATTTCTTGAGCGGAAGCAAAAGAATCCCGGCCGTACTGGCCGGGATTTTTCTTTGCAGCTCGAACAGAAACTCCAATCAGAATGTAAACCTCGCTCCGAACTGGAATTGGCGCGGGGTGTTAATCGTGTTCAGGATCTGTCCGAAGGGAAGGCCCTGCTGTGTCGCCTGCACAACGTTCGGCACGGTTGGATATCCGTATTGGGGCGTGTTGGTGATGTTGTAAGAAGAAACATCAAAACGCAGCGCTTTGGTTTCCCCGAAATTAAACGACTTATACATCGAGAGGTCCAGATCGCGTGCACCTCTGGTCCGAACGTGGTCCAGATAGGCCGGGGCCGTTCCCGGAATCAACGGATTAGCATCATTGGGATTGCCGGTTGCCTCGGTGCCGGGTAGCGGGAAGCAAGTGTCGGTAAACCATACCGCCACGGTATGGGGCGCGCCCTTGCTGGGATCGCAGGTCAGGTCGGCACGCTGAGCGAAGTATGCCGGGCTTACTCCGGAAGTTGGCGATGCGATGGGAACTCCCGTGCTGAGATAGCCGATCGCGTTTATGGTCCAGCCTCCGAGAGCGGCATTGGTGATGCCGTGCAGATTAACGGCTCTGTCCGTGCCCACGGGCAAGTCATAGGACACCTCTCCGGTGAACTGATATTTCACGTCCTGCGGGCTGATGGAGTGTTCGTAGCTCAGATTCCTCCAATCCTGAGCTCCGCCGGCATGGCTGCCAACGAAACCCAGAGGAGGGTTGCCGTCGTCGGTCATGATCTTTCCCCAGGTAAAGGTAGCGAGGGTAGTGAAGTGGCTCGTGAGCCGCTTCTGTACCTTGGTTTGCAAAGAGCTGTATTCCGAATCGCCCTGGGGATTGCCGGAGAGGTTGACGCCGTTGCCTGCGCCATATGCTCCGTCGCCAAATTGGGGGTATTTTTGCAGCGCAAACCACAGCGGGACCGTGGCTTGACCATTGAACGCGCCCGGCAGGGCTGGATAGGGATTGGGCGTGGTGCTGCAAGATGTGGCGTTGCTGATGCACAAGGCAGCGCCGTTTCTTGCGATGGTGCCCAGGTCGAGCTGATTCAAGTCGACACCGCCGAAGGGCAGGAAGAGACCCCGGCTACCGACATAGCCGGCGGTTACGACGACCTGATGCGGCAGCTCGTATTCCAGGGCGAAATTAAAGTTATAGATGGTCGGCTCGGGCTGAGAACGCAACACCGTGTGGATGGTCGTCCCCAAATTATTGGCCAGACCAGGAGGCGGGGTGGTGAAGACCGGAACAATTCCAGTCGGCGTGCCCGGCGCGGTTGGGAAGGGGTTGCTGAGGGAATAGGGGCCGTTGAAAACGTCGGTTGCGCTCCCCGTATTCGTGTTGCACGATGTGCCGTTGAAGACCGTATTTCCGTCTGAGTTGTAACAGGTGCCCTGCCATATGGTTGAAGAGGAGAATCCGTCCGTGTTCATGGTAGCGGCGCCGACGTTATGGGTGCTGGGACCGTAGTAGAAGCCTGCACCGCCGCGGACGACAAGGTGAGTGACCGGCTGCCACGCGAAAGCCAGACGCGGACCAAAGTCATGCAAATTGGTGGTGAACGGCGACCGGTTACTGCCGTTGACGTAAACTTCAGCGCCGGTATAGGAGTCGCCGCTGACGGTGTTGGTGGCATTCGGAGCAAAATATTCCTGGCGGTTAAAACGCTCGTTGCGTCCGGCGAAGATATCCCAGCGCAGGCCGGCAGTGATGGTTAGTTTGGTCGTGGGATGGAAAGTGTCTTCCACGAATGCTCCGTAGTAGGGGTTTGATTCGGCCGCGAAGACATCTTTGGTGAAGTTGGGGTAGTAGTCGTCTTCGGGATTCGCGCCGTTCGGATCGGCCGCCATGCCCACCAGGGTGGAGGCATAATCACTCCCGCCCACACCGCTGGCGTTGGACTGGTCCGTGGCACTGTTATCAAACTCGTAGGCGCCCGCAGGAGCCGGCGGCTGGCCGACGTTGAGGTAGCGCTTCATCCATTCGAAACCGAATGAGATGGAATGCTTGCCGTGAATTTTAGTGATGGCGGCATTGACGTCGCTGTTTTCGCTGGCATAGACGAAGTTGTTGTAGTCGGAGGTGCCGCCAACACCGCCCCCCACATCGCCAAAGACTATGAAAGGCAGCTGCTTGAATACCTGCTGCGCCGCCAGTGACGCGGGAAAGCCCAAAGTTGTAATGTTGGTATTGAGGTACGCTGGATTTCCCTGATTCTCATAATGCCGGGTGAAGGAGTACCGCAAATTCATTACGGTGGTGGAATTGAGCGTCAGATCGTCGGCTACGAGCACGTTGCGTCCGTTAGTGATGTTTTCCGCATAGTTCGGATCCCATCCGCTGGGAAAGACATTGGCCTCGGCGAAGATTAATTTGTCATAGGAAAAGCGGGTGAAGATGTGTTGCCGGTCGCTCTTGGCCCAATCCAATCGAATGTCGAATCTGTGCGCCTTGTATGGGTCCAATCCGGGCTCACCGTAATTGTTCTGAACATCGGAGGTTGCCGCATTACAGGTTGTCGGGCTGGGGAGATTACACATTGGCATCTTCGACAGATACAGCAAACCGATGGGGTTTGGGTTGGGTATTATATTTCCGGGAAACGGCTGCCGGTTGCCGCCTACATCGGGCCGGGTCGGGTCGTAAATCACGGTAGGCCCGGCAGGGTTATTGAGAAGGGCGGAGAAGTTACCGGCTCTTTCGGCGGCGGTTGGAACGCTAAAGTAGTCGATTCCCTCGAACTGGACCTGCTGCGTGTCTTCGTAGTCCCCAAAAAAGAAGAGCTTATCTTTCTTGATCGGTCCGCCGATCGCACCACCCTCCTGGTAACGGTGGAAATCAGGAGGGGTGTTGGACTGGCCGCTGCTCAACTGGGTTTGCTTATTGAAGTATTCGTTGGCGGATAAGGCGTTCGGCCGGAATACGCCGAAAACATCGCCATGAATCTTATTGGTGCCGGACTTGCTGACCAGGCTGATGACTCCCGCTGCGCCGCTCTGGTAGGAGGCTGGCGTGTTCTGGGTTTCGACGCGGACCTCATCCACTCCATCTTCGGGGATGTTCATGGCCGGAATGATGGCGGCGGCATTATTTTCCGCAATTCCGACGGGGCTGCCATCGAGCATGTAATAGACGGAGCCGACGATTGCGCCATTGATGGTAGCGGAAGACACATCCACTCCGGGACGCCCGACAGAAATGTTCTGAATTGACTGCATGGAATCGCTGGAATTGGGTGAACCGTTTGCCGGAGTCACGCCGGCGCTCAACTGGACCAAATCGTAAACGTTGCGGTAGAGCAACGGGACGCGATCGATGGTGGGCGACTCGATCAGCTGGCCGACAGTAGAGTTGCTGGGCTCGACCAGTTCGGTGCCTCCGGTGACGTTGACTGTCTCCGTAATAGCGCCGATCTCCAGGGTAACGTTGACCTCCGTGACTTGGTCGACGGTAACCGTGACGTTGCTGTGGGCGGCGAGTTTAAAGCCCTTCTGGCTGACATTGACCTGATAGGCGCCGGGGTTGAGGGAGATGAAGGTGTAGAGTCCGGCGGAGGTAGTGACGGTGTGCTGCTTCACTCCGGTGGCTTGGTTTATCAGGACCACCTGGGCTCCGGGAACGAGCGCTCCGCCTGGATCGGTAACCAGGCCGCTGACGGTGCCTCTGCCGGCTTGGGCAAGCGCTATGGAACCCGCGCACAGGAGAAGAACACCAAGAGTAAGAAAATTCCGTACAGTCCTGAGGAATGCATTCGTGCTATTCATGAACAGCCTCCCTACCCAGAGTCACAAAGTAATATCCAGCCGATCCGACCGTCAATAATTCATAAATCTTTACAAAATCTTTACGTGGCCGCAAACAAACATAGCCCGACAAAATGTTTATTAAAACGTATGAATGGTGCTTTTATTGATAACCGTCTGTCAAGGAAAAAGCGCCGCGGAACTCGGAATGATTTGGCTTTGGCGAAAATTGTTTCCGGTCGGGTCCAAAAGCCAGTTAGAGAATGTACGAGCCGATTTCCGCACCAAGTATATATATTCGGATCGCGAAGCTCCGACAAGACTGCTTGGATGGTTTCCCTAAAATAAAAACTTCAGCGCCACCTGAATCACGCGAGGGCTCACGTCCGACTGGATTTGCCCGAAAGTTGGGGATTCGATATCGCTAACCGGCAAGCGGAGATTGGTATGGTTCAGAAGATTGAACAATTCCCCGCGGAATTGAAGCTCTTTTGATTCAGTCAGCCGAATGTTCTTGAAGGCGGAGGCGTCCCAGTCCACGTATCCCGGGCCTTGGACTGCATTGCGGCCTTCGTCACCGAATACTTCGAAGCGGCCGAGAGGATCCGGCTCCAATTTCTGGAAAGCGTTTACGTTGAACCATTCCTGAGGCGTGCGCGGACCCGAGTTTGGGTTGCCAATCACGTTGGGACGGTTTGCCGAGAAGCCGGTGATCTCCGGCGCCTGCCCTTGCAGCGAAACGTCATTCGAGTCGAATACCGTAAACGGGCCGCCGCTCATGGCCGTCACAATTCCGTTCAACTGCCAGTTGCCGAAAACGTGGCCGTACCAACTACTGGAATGTTGCAGGAATGGCAGCGCCCACTGATAGCTGAATACGAAACGAT
>Ga0209530_1000344_pt1 | contig 36576 bp, 33 predicted proteins | sample BlaSpr_A8_Ref_O1_FD_187987 | JGI IMG/M metagenome (GOLD analysis project Ga0209530, IMG submission 187987) | Forest soil microbial communities from Thunder Bay, Ontario, Canada - Black Spruce, Ontario site 2_A8_Ref_O1 (SPAdes) (version 2) | ecosystem: Environmental > Terrestrial > Soil > Boreal...
CCCAACCCGCCTAGCCAAACCTTGATCGACTGCGGCGTCTACGTCGAAGGTCACCGGCTGTCCGGCAAGTACACCTACGCCGCCGCACTGAGCAAGGTGCGCGAGATCGAATTGGCAGAGCACGAGGCATTCGTCTGGATCGGGTTGCACGAGCCCGACGAGAGCCAGATGCAGGACGTGGCCGAGGTTTTTGGGCTGCACCCATTGGCAGTCGAAGACGCGGTGGTCGCCCATCAGCGACCCAAACTGGAGCGATACGACGAGACCCTGTTTCTTGTCTTGAAGACGGTCAATTACGTCCCGCACGAATCGGTGGTACTGGCCCGCGAGATTGTCGAAACCGGCGAGGTCATGGTCTTCGTAGGTAAGGATTTCGTGATCACAATCCGCCATGGTGGGCATGGCGGATTGTCCGAGGTGCGCAAGCGGATGGACGCCGACCCCGAGCAGCTGCGGCTGGGTCCGTACGCAGTGATGCACGCCATCGCCGACTACGTCGTGGATAAATACACCGAGGTGACCAGGCTGATGGAATGCGATATTGACGCCATCGAAGAAGTGGCGTTTTCCCCTGGCCGCAAGCTCGACGTCGAACCGATTTACCTGCTCAAACGCGAGGTCGTCGAACTACGCCGATGTGTGAACCCGCTGTCGGCCGCGTTTCAGCGAATGCAGACCGAGGACAAGGACCTGATTTCCAAGGAGGTACGGCGCTACCTGCGCGACGTCGCCGACCACCAGATGGCGGCCGCGGACCAGATCGCCAGCTACGACGACATGCTCAACTCACTGGTCCAGGCCGCACTGGCCCGTGTCGGCATGCAGCAGAACAGTGATATGCGCAAGATGTCGGCCTGGGCGGGCATCATCGCGGTGCCCACCATGGTCGCAGCGATCTACGGTATGAACTTCCATTTCATGCCCGAGCTGAACTGGACGTGGGGTTACCCGGGCGTGATGGCGGCGATGACCGGTGCCTGCTTGTTCTTGTACTTCCAATTCCGAAAAAGGAACTGGCTCTAGCAGTTCCCACTCGCCGAGCAGACGCAAAATCGCCCAATTCTTCGGCGTGTCGGGGCGATTTTGCGTCTGCTCGGCGAGTAAGGCGTCAGCGCGGCTGGGCCGCTGGGCGATTCGGATCCAGCACGTCGACGCCGTCGTTCTGCCATGCCTGTCGCATGGCCTCGGCGCCCTTGAGTCGCACCCAGGCCGCCTCGGTCGCGGTGATGGGGGTCGCAGCAAGAAAGCTGACGGGGTCGCGAGGCGACTCCAGCGGCAAATCGGGGATGTCGCTGCGGCCCAACAACACCGCGGTGAACGGTGCCCGCCCTGCCGGTCGTACCCACAGCGGCGAGCCAAGATCGATCAGTGCGTCCGCGGCCAGCACCACACCGTCGACAGCCGGGGTCGCCGCAAGTATCGCGAGGCTGCGCGCCAGCCCGGTGATCAGCCCGGGATCACGCAGGGTAAGCACAACTTCGGCACGTGGGCCGCGCAACCGGTCGGCGAGGATCTGCGCCGGATCGTTCATCGGATGACGCGAGCACCCCAGTGTCACGTAATGCACCAATCCACCCGCGCCGTAGTGGAATCGCAACACGTCAATAGGTTCGGTACCCAGAAACGTCACGCTCGCTGAATCAGGCTCACCTTCGGCACCTGCCTCCGCGAAGTGGTTGCGCAGGTATACGCGCACTTGGTCCGGGGTGTGTGTCACTCCGCTGCCGGTGGCACCGTCAGGTTCACCCCGGAGTCAGCGTCAAAAACGGCGAGTTTGGTGGTGTCGAACGCCAACTCGATCGACTGTCCCAGCGCCGCCTTTGACTCAGCGGGAACCCTTGCCACAAAGTGGTTTTCACTCACTTCGCCCTCGGCAGCCAGCTCATCCAACTGCGCAGCATGCACGTCCCAACCCGACGTGGTGAAATACACATATTTGTCAGCGCCCAGAGATTCGACCAGCTCGACTTTCACCTCGAAGGTCAGCGCTTTGATGCGCTGGTAGCCGTCGATTAACGAGGCATCGGCCAGATGCTCTGGCCGCAACCCGACGATGATGTTGCCCGGCCTCAGGTGCTGCGCGATTACCCCCTGGACTTCCGAGGTCAGCATCGCCTCACCGAACGGCAGGGTCAGTCCGGTCGGCGTGAGCGTAGCGGGGAAGAAATTCATCGCCGGCGACCCGATGAACCCAGCGACAAACAGATTGGCAGGGCGCTCGTATAGCTCGTCGGGGGTACCGATCTGCTGCGCAACACCGCCGTGCATCACAACCACGCGGTCGCCCAGCGTCATGGCCTCGGTCTGGTCGTGGGTGACATAGACGGTGGTGGTGCCCAACCTCTTCTGCAGCCGGGCGATCTCGCTGCGCATCTGCACCCGAAGTTTGGCGTCCAGGTTGGACAGCGGCTCGTCCATCAAGAATGCCTTGGGGTCGCGTACGATTGCCCGGCCCATCGCGACCCGCTGCCGCTGGCCACCCGACAACTGAGAGGGCTTACGGTCCAGAAGCTCAGCCAGGTCAAGGATTTTCGCCATCTCCTCGACCTTCTGCGCAATATCCGCCTTCTTCATCTTCGCCAGCGTCAGCGGGAACGCGATGTTCTGCCGCACGGTCATATGCGGGTAAAGCGCGTAAGACTGGAAGACCATCGCGATGTCGCGGTCCTTGGGTGACTTCTCGTTCACCCGTTCGCCCCCGATGCGCAGCTCTCCCGACGAGATATCCTCAAGTCCGGCAATCATGTTCAGCGTAGTGGTCTTGCCACAGCCGGAAGGCCCTACCAGGATCAGGAATTCGCCGTCGGCGATGGTGACGTTCAGATCTTTCACCGCCGTGGCGCCGTCGGGGTAACTCTTATTGACGTGCTCCAGCACAATCTCGGCCATCGCACTATCCCTTCACAGCGCCAGAGGTCAACCCGGCAACAATCCGTCGTTGGAAGATTAGAACAAAGACAATGATCGGGACGGTAATCACGATCGCACCGGCCGCGATCGATCCCGTCGGCTCCTCGAACTGCGAACTGCCGGTGAAGTTGGCGATTGCCACAGGCGCGGTGATCGCCGCCTTGGTGGCGGTCAGCGACAGCGCCAGCAGCAAGTCGTTCCAAGCGAAGATGAACACCAGGATCGCCGCGGTGACCAGTCCCGGCGCCGCCAGCGGAACAATCACCCTGCGGAAGGCCTGACCCGGCGTGGCGCCATCCATCTTGGCGGCCTTCTCCAGATCCCACGGGATCTCCCGGAAGAACGCCGACAACGTGTAGATGGCGAGGGGCAATGCGAAGGTGATGTAGGGCAGGATCAGCCCCGGCCAAGTGTCGAAAAGGCCGATGAAGCGTTCGATGTTGAACAACGGCGTGACCAGCGAGATCGCCGGGAACATGGTGACCAACAGGGTGGCACCGACCAACAGCCGCTTGCCGGGAAAGTCCAGCCGGGCTATCGCGTAGGCCGCCATCGCGCCCAGCACCACCGCGACGACGGTGGTGATCAACCCGACTCCGATGGAGTTGATCAGCGCTGAAGTGAAGAAGTCGCCCCGGAAGATGCCGCGATAGTTGTCAAAGGTCACCCTCGACGGAATCAGCCTGCCGTCCTTGACCATTGACGTCGGTTTGAGTGACAGGCTGAGAATCCAGAGCACGGGGAGCAGCGCATACACCACGACCAACGTGTCGATGACGATCCACAACGCGGCGCGCCGCGCACCGACCCTCGCGCCTCCCTGTCTAATGGCCATCGACATCACCGCCGGGAGACGCGGCGCCGAACACCTTGATGAAGACGATCGCAATGACGCCCACACAAGCGAAGATCAGCACGCTGATCGCCGAGCCGAGCCCCACGTTGAAGCCCTTGAACAGGTTGTCGTAACCCAGGATCGACACCGAATCAGTGTCGTATTCGCCCTGGGTCAGCACATAGATGTTGTCGAAAATGCGGAATGCGTCCAGCGTTCGGAACAGCAGCGCCACCACGACGGCCGGCTTGATGATCGGCAAAATGATCTTCGTCAGCCGCCGCCAGGCGCCGGCGCCATCCACCTGCGCAGCTTTGAGCAAATCCTCGGGAACCAGCGCCAACCCGGCCAACAGCAGCAGCGACATGAACGGGGTGGTTTTCCAGACCTCGGCGATGACGACGACGCCCAGCGCCGGGATCTGCTCGGTCAGCGGCGCACTGCCTCGCGGTAGCAGATTGGCCAAATATCCGGTACCTGGAGTCCAGGCGTAGTACCAGCTATACGACGCCACCACCGTCACGATGCCGTACGGGATCAGCACCGCGGTGCGCACCAGTCCCCTACCGATCAGGGTGCGATGCATCACCAGCGCCAGCGACAAACCCAACACGAACTCGATCGACACCGACACCACCGTGATCGCCAGCGTCACCGCCAGCGCCGTCCACCAATATCGATCGGTCAGGATCGTTTGGTAATTACCCAAACCGATGAACGCGGTGTCGCGCGGAGTGGCCAGGTTGTTGCGCTGCAGGCTCAGCCATACGGCGTAGCCGATCGGATAGGCCGTCACTGCAAGCATGAGAATCGCGGCGGGCGCGACGAGGGCGAACGCCAAGCGCTGTTCCGGACCGCGGCGCCGGGCGCGCAGTTGCCGCGATTCCCGCGTTGGGCTCGTTGGCCGCGTTTTCAAGGCCGGGGCGGTCACGGCAACAGCCCCTTCCCGTCGATCGCCTTCTGTACCTGCGTGGTCAGCTCGTCGGCCGTCCGTTCCGGGTCGATCTGGGTGATGGGGCTCAGCGCCGCCGACAGCCGGATGGACACTGCCTGATATTGCGGGGTCGGCGGCCGCACCGCGGCGTCGGTGAGCTGTTGGCGAATGACGGTGTACATCGGATACTTCGCCTGGAATTGCGGATCGGAGTACAGCGAAGTCCGCACGGCCGGCAAACCGCCAGCGAGAGAAATGTACTTCTGGTTCTGCAGGTTACGCAGGCACCTGACGGCTTCGAACGCCTCGGCCCGGTGCCGGGTTGTGCTGGTCACCGCCAAGTTCAACCCGCCGATGGTCACTTTGGCCGGCTCGCCGGGCACCACACCGGGGTAGGGCGCGAAGCCAAACACCTTCTGGCTGGCCTCGTAGGCGATGCGAAACTGCTCGTCGTTGGGCACGAATGTGCCGAACTCGTTGATGCTGCCGGCCAACTCGGGGTTCTGGTTGAGCGGCAGAAAGGGCACACCGCCTTTCACCGCATTCTCCAGCAGGGACGCCAGCACGAACGGCCAGTTGACCTCCAACGCGGCCCTGCCCTGTTCGACCGCCAACCGCGCCGAGCCCTCGTCGGTCCGAGTGATCGACGGGTCGGCTCCTTGCGAGGTGGCCACCGACTTGATGATGCGCAGCGCGGCGACGGTGGCGGCCCGGTGCTCGGGAGTGTCGGTCAAGGTGACGTGGCGGCCGTCCTCGGAGAGCACTTGACCGCCCGCGCTCACCAGTAGCGTGTTGAACCACACCACCAGACCCTCGCCCTCATTGGCCTGCACCGCGATCCAGCTGGGCCCGCCCGCAGCGTGCAACTGGGTCGCGTCGGTCACCATCGCGTTCCAGTCTTGTGGCGGTTGGTCCACCAAATCGGCTCGGTACCAAAGCAATTGGGTGTTGGTAGTGGCGGGCGCGCCATACAGTCTGCGATTCCAGGTGGCGGTCGCGAGCGGGCCGGGCAGGGTATCGTCGGTGGCGTCCGCCTCCGCCTGCCCCGCCGGGTCGTCGGATAGCGGCAGCGCCCATCCGGCCTCGGCGAACTCCGCGGTCCACACCACGTCCATCGCCATCACGTCCAGGGAGTGGTCATTGCCGGTCAGCCGCCGGGCCAGTTGCAGTCGCTGCTCATCGGGGGACCTGGGCAAACTGACGTGCGCAATGGCGAATCTGCCGCCGGACTGCTCGGTGCAGCGCTGGGCAACCTCGCTGAATGTCGCACCGTCAGTGGCCGGCGTGTAGAAGCTGATCACCAGCGTGTTGCTGCCTGATCCGCAGGCCGACACCGCCGCTCCGGCGGTCAACATCGCCAGCGCGACCGCGCCTATCCCGCGTGCGCGCCGGTGACGACTCCCCATTTGCCTCTCGCGCATCTTGCCTGGAGCGTCAGATCGCCAGTCGCGCCAGCAGATCCCGCGCCTTCTCTGCGTTTTGCGGATCGCAGAGTACGTCGTAGCGGCCGGCTACCAGTTGCATAGTCGAGCTGAAATCCCTTGTGCCACGGGCCATTGCGTACGGAACCGCGGAAGTGATCAAGCCGAAGAACACCCCGGCAACCAGACCAGTAACCAGCGCGCCCCACAGATTGGGACTGAAGAAGCCGAGCACCAACCCGATGAACAGGCCAAGCCAGGCGCCGCTGAGTACACCACCGCCGAGCACTTTGGTCCACGTCAACCGGCCGGTGACCCGTTCCACCTGCATGAGATCGACGCCCACGATGGTCACTTGCTGGACCGGGAACTGCTGGTCGGATAGATAGTCGACGGCACGCTGCGCCTCGGCGTAGGTGGGGTAAGACCCGACCGGCCAGCCCTTGGGCGGAGTGGGTAATCCGGGCACCCCACGTCGACCCGCACGGGCGGGTGGCGAGCCGGGAATCTGTCCAGGCTGGAAGGGGCTAGTCATCGCTGCTCATTCTGCTCTGCCTCGGCCATCCTTTCATCTCTAGCCCTTCCACCCTATCGAGGCGATCGCGCCAACAGACGTCCCAGCAAACACGCGTCTTTTCGTCACGATATGCGCCGACGGCGACTGACGATTCGCAGCCGCCTTCGTCACCAGGCCATAAGCTAGGTTGAACAGCATGACAGCTCCCGGCGGTGCCTTCGGCGAGGGTAGCCACGACGACGAGGCTAACCCGCCCCCGGCCGGCGAGCAGGCCCCCGAGCAGCCGGTTTGGGATGCTCCCTGGGATCCGCCGACGCCGCCAACGGCTGCTGCCTACCCGCCCCCGACGTATCCACCGCCCAGCTATTCCGCCGGCTACCCACCTGAGTATCAAGCCGGCTACCCGCCCGAATACCCACCTCCCATTCCGGCGCCACCCGGATACCAGCAGCCGCCGGGCTACGGCGGCTCGCCATACCCGCCTGGGCCGCAATACGATGCGCCGCCAGCCGGCTATTGGCCGCCTTCATATCCAGGCGGGTATCCGGGAGGCTACTACTCGGCGCCCGATTATCAGGGCGGCTATGGAGTGCCCCAGGGGCCATCCCAGTCGGCGGTGAACGGGATGGCGATCGGCTCGCTGATTTCGTCGTTCACCGGCTTGTTCTGCTGCATCGGCTCGATCGTGGCCATCGTGCTGGGCACGGTCGCGCTCGACCAGATCAAGCGGACGCGCCAAGACGGCTACGCCCTGGCCGTGGCCGGCATCGTGATCGGTGTCGCGACAATGCTGATCAATGTGATCATCGTGGTTGTCGCGGTGCATTCCCGTTAGCGGCGATGGCCACCACGCGGCGGCTGCTATCCGGCATGCGGCTGCCTAGGCTCTCTACCCATGGGGTCGGTCGACAGGGTTTACGTGGCGCGGCTGGCGCGGATGTTGGTGTTGGGTCCGCTCGGTGAATCGTTCGGGCGCGTCCGCGATGTCGTGATCAGCATCAGCATCGTGCGACGGCAACCGCGCGTCCTGGGGCTGATTGTCGACTTGGCAACTCGCCGCAGCATTTTCATTCCAATTCTGCGCGTCGCCGCAATCGAGCCCAACGCGGTGACGCTTAACACAGGCAGCGTCTCCCTGAGCCACTTCGAGCAGCGGCCGGGCGAGGTGCTGGCGATGGGTCAGGTGCTCGACATCCCGGTCAAGGTCAACGATCCTGAATTGCCGGAACTTGCCGGCCTCGATGTCGTGATCACCGACTTGGGTATTGAGCAAAGCCGAACCCGCGACTGGCTGGTGACCAGGGTCGCTGTCCGCAGCCAGCGGCGGCTGGGACGGCGCGGTCCGGTCCATGTAGTGGACTGGCAAAGCGTGCAGGGTTTGACGCCGTCGGCGTTGGCGATGCCCGGCCAGGAAGTGGCGCAGCTGCTCCACCAGTTCGACGGACGCCGCGCGGTCGACGTGGCGGACGCCATCCGCGGGCTGCCGCCCAAGCGGCGCTCCGATGTGTTCAAGGCCCTCACCGACGAACGGTTGGCCGACATCCTGCAGGAGTTGCCCGAGTCGGAGCAGGCCGAGGTGTTGTCGCAGTTGGGCACCGAGCGCGCGGCCGATGTGCTGGAGGCGATGGATCCCGACGATGCCGCCGACCTGCTCGGCGTCATGCACCCGACCGATGCCGAGATCTTGCTGGCCAGGATGGACCCTGAGGAGTCCGCCCCGGTGCGACGGCTGCTGACCTACTCCCCCGACACCGCGGGCGGGTTGATGACCTCTGATCCGCTGGTGCTGACCGCGGACACAACGGTTGCTGAAGCCCTGGCCCGGGTCCGGGATCCTGATCTCACCACGGCATTGTCGTCGATGGTGTTCGTGACCCGCCCACCGACAGCCACGCCCACCGGACGCTACCTGGGCTGCGTACACCTGCAGCGGCTGCTCCGCGAACCGCCGAGCGACCTGGTCGGCGGAATCGTCGACACTGACCTGCTCACCCTGGCCTCAGATACCCCGCTGGCGTCAGTGACCCGCTACTTCGCCGCCTACAACCTGGTCTGTGGGCCGGTGGTCGACGACGAAAACCACCTGTTGGGGGCCGTAACCGTCGACGACCTGCTCGATCACCTGCTGCCGCACGACTGGCGCGCCGATGTGCAGGAACTCGACACCATCGGCCGCCTGGACGGAACCGGAGGAGCCTCGTGAGCAAATCGACGCCACCCACTCCGACAAGGCGGCTGTACACCCCGCGGACAAAGCGCGGGATTTCGCTGCGCTTGGACCCTGAGACGGTCGGGCAGAGCACCGAGGCCATCGCGCGCTTCTTCGGCACCGGCCGCTACTTACTGATCCAGACAATCATCGTGATCATATGGATCTTGGTGAACCTGTTGGCGGTCAGTGCGCGCTGGGACCCATACCCCTTCATCCTGCTCAACCTTGCTTTCTCCACGCAGGCCGCCTATGCGGCGCCGCTGATTCTGCTGGCCCAGAACCGTCAGGAGAACCGGGACCGAGTGTCGCTGGGAGACGATCGTCGTCGCGCCGCGCAGACAAAAGCCGACACCGAGTTTTTGGCCCGCGAGCTAGCCGCACTGCGGCTAGCCGTCGGCGAGGTCGTGACCCGTGAATACCTGCGTGATGAGCTGGACGAGCTGCGCACTCTGCTCACCGACCTACAGCCCGAAGCCTTAGACAGAAGCCCTGGTCAAGCGGGTGACGGCTGGGAGCGGACAGCTGAGAAATCCCGGTGAGAACCACTTCCACCATTGCGCCACTCCCGTCACAAGAGTTATGTATGGTGATCTAGTTCACGAAGTTAACAAAACCGTTATTTTCCCGAAGGCCCTGAGGACGGTCGAGTGCGCATTGGGGGACGCTGGGATGCACGCCCGGCCGCCGCTGCTGGTCGGCGCCGGGCTGCTGGCGTAATGGGGAAGCGGGTATCCGCAGCAGCCCTACTTATTCCATTGGTATTCGCCAGCGCGGTGGGCGGCGCGGCTCCCATATTTCCCGGAAAAACCACGACGGTTCGTGCCGCCGTCACGCCGGTCGCGGCGGTTTCGCCGGCCGGTCCTGATCTTTCCGGCCCGGTTGTCATCGCCATGGAGCGTCCACCGACCGACTTCCACGTCGCCGCGGCCGCCTTGTCGGCGCCACCGCCACCGATGATCGTGAATGCGCCCGGCGCGCTGGGCGTTCCGGTGATAGCGCTGTCCGCATACCGCAACGCCGAACAGAAGATGGCCATCGCCGCTCCCGGCTGCGGGGTCAGCTGGAACCTGCTGGCCGGGATCGGGCGAATCGAGTCCGGCCACGCGGGTAACGGCGCAGTTGATGCGCGTGGCACTGCAATACACCCGATCTATGGGCCCGCGCTGGACGGCACGCTGCCCGGCAACGAGGTCATCACCTCCAGCAGCGTCGGCAATCGGGTGACCTACGCGCGCGCAATGGGGCCGATGCAGTTCTTGCCCGGCACCTGGGCGCGCTACGCCTCCGACGGCAAGGGCGACGGCCTGGCCGACCCGCAGAACCTGTTCGACTCCGCACTGGCGGCCGCCCGGTACTTGTGCAGCGGTGGGCTCAACCTGCGCGATCCGACGCAAGTCATGGCCGCGATCCTGCGCTACAACAACTCGATGTCGTATGCCCAGAACGTGGTGGGCTGGGCCGCGGCGTACGCAACCGGCGTGGTTCCGGTCGACCTGCCGGCGATCACCGGACCGCCGCCCCCGCTCGGCGACGCACACGACGAGCATCCCGAGGGACTCGGGCCCGGCCTGCCGATGAACGTCATCGGCCTGCCGTTCGACGACCCGTTGTCGCGGATACCGCTGATCGACCTCGGCCAACCGCAGCTGCCCAGTCAGCAGCCGATGTTCCCGTGGATGGCTCCTGCCACCCCACCGCAGTCACAGACGCAGCTGCCCGGCTGCACACTGATCTGCATCGGCCCTTAGAGCCGCCGTCTGGCCTGCATTAGTCGCCGAGCGTAACCGCACCGCGAAAAGTCGGACAGAAAATCGCCGTGGCGTTACGCTCGCGAGTTCGGCGAGGAGCGCGGGCCGCGTCGGTGCGGGTTTCGCCTACACTCGGCTGTGATGTCCCGTCCTGACACTGCCGACTTGAGCGCGGCTATCCGCACCGCATTGGCAAAGGTGATCGACCCCGAACTGCGGCGCCCCATCACCGAACTCGGGATGGTCAAGAGTATTGACGTCGACCGCGGTGGCGGCGTGCACGTGGCGATCTACCTGACCACCGCCAGCTGCCCGAAGAAGACTGAGATCACCGACCGCGTCGCCCAGGCGGTCGCCGACGTTCCCGGCACCGGCGCCGTGAAGGTCAGCCTGGACGTGATGAACGACGACCAGCGCACCGAGCTGCGCAAGCAGTTGCGCGGCGATGCCCGTGAACCCGTCATCCCGTTCGCCCAGCCCAGTTCACTGACCCGCGTGTATGCGGTGGCCTCGGGCAAGGGCGGCGTCGGGAAGTCGAGCGTCACGGTCAACCTGGCTGTGGCGATGGCCGCCCGGGGACTGTCGGTCGGCGTGCTCGACGCCGATATCCACGGCCATTCCATCCCCCGGATGATGGGCACCACCGATCGGCCCACCCAGGTTGAGTCGATGATCCTGCCGCCCTTCGCCTACGAGGTGAAGGTCATCTCGATCGCCCAATTCACCGAGGGCAACACCCCGGTGGTGTGGCGCGGCCCGATGCTGCACCGGGCATTGCAGCAGTTTCTGGCCGATGTGTATTGGGGCGATCTGGACGTACTCCTGCTCGATCTCCCGCCCGGAACCGGCGACATCGCCATCTCGGTGGCTCAGCTGATCCCCAACGCGGAAATCCTCGTGGTGACCACGCCACAGCTGGCCGCGGCAGAGGTCGCCGAACGAGCAGGCAGCATCGCACTGCAGACGCGCCAGCGCATCGTCGGCGTTGTGGAAAATATGTCGGGACTCACGCTGCCTGACGGCTCAACGCTGCAGGTATTCGGCGAGGGCGGCGGCCGGCAGGTCGCCGAGCGGCTGTCGCGTGCGGTAGGCGCCGAGGTGCCACTGCTCGGGCAGATCCCGCTGGATCCGGCAATGGTGGCCGCCGGCGATTCGGGCGTACCGATCGTGCTGAGCGCGCCCGACTCCCCGGTGGGCAAGGAACTGCGCAGCGTCGCCGACAGCCTGTCGTCACGACGCCGCGGGCTGGCAGGAATGTCGCTGGGGCTCGACCCGACCAAGCATTGAATTAGCCGGCCAGCTAGGTCCGACGGCCCGCCTCCTCCGCAGGCCGTTCCGGCCCGCATCGTCACCAGGCTAGGTCCGACGCCCCGCCTCCTCCGCAGGCCGTTCCGGCCCGCATCGTCGCCAGGCTAGGTCGCGTCGGTGTCGAATGGCGTGTGGCCGGGTGCGTGTCCCCCGCGAGGGGGCGGTACCCGCAGTTCGGGCCGGTCTACCGGCGCCGGCGGCTGCGCGGCAGGCTCTGGCGATTGCAACGGTTTCGAGGACGCTCCATTGACCGGCCGGTCGAAGTTCCCGGTGAAGATGGAATCGTCCCCGTCGAGAAGGTGCTTGGTCAGCGCCGCGCGCGGTGTCATGCCCCGCAGCTTCTGCAGCTCGCTGAGCGGACCACGCAGATCGTCGAACTCGGGCCCGATATCCTCGCGCAGCTGGGTGGTCACACCGCTGAGATAGTCACGGGCCTGCCGCAGTGCGGTCGCGGTCCAGCGGATGGCACCCGGAAGCCGCTCCGGGCCAAGGATCACCAGCCCGACCACGACGAGTACGAGCATTTCCCCCCAGCCGATGTTGGCGAACATCTAACTGGTATCGGCGTCTGGTTTCACCGTCAGCGTGACGTGGCGACCATCACGGACCACCTCTACCGGCGCGTCCTGCCCAATGGTCAGTAGCCTCACGGCGACGACGAACTCGTCGGCGTCGGCGACCTTGCGGTTGCCGACCTTTACTACCACGTCGTTTTCCAGGATTCCGCCCTTCTGCGCGGGACTTCCCGCTTTCACATTGGCGACCTGGGCGCCTGACGCGATCGCGTTGCTCACCGACCGGGTGCTGATCCCCAGCGTCGAGTGCACGATCTTGCCGTCTTTGATCAGCGTCTGCGCGACCTGTTTCACCTCGTTGACTGGGATCGCAAAGCCCAGCCCGCTCGCGCTGTCCGACAGCGACTTGCCCGCGGTATTGATACCGATCACCTGGGAATCCATATCGATCAGCGGGCCGCCGGAGTTACCGTGGTTGATTGAGGCGTCGGTCTGGATGGCGTCGATGACGGTGTCGGTGTCAGAGCCCTCGCCCGACAACGGCACCGGGCGGTGCAGCGCGCTGATGATGCCGTGGGTCACCGTGCTGCGCAGCCCCAGCGGCGCACCTGCGGCGAGGACCTCGTCGCCGACGCGTACCTTGTCTGAATCGCCGAGCTGGGCCACGGCGAGGTTGTCGACGTTGTCGACCTTCAGTACGGCCAGGTCGGTCTTGGGGTCGCGGCCCACCAGGTTCGCGGGCACTTCCTTGCCATCGTTGAACACCACGGTCGTCTTGTATTGGCTGGGATTGTTGGCCGCCTCGGAAATGACGTGGTTGTTGGTGACGATGTAGCCGCGGCCGTCTATGACGACGCCGGAGCCCTGCATGCCCTCCTGATCGCTCTTCGACTCGATGGTCACCACGGCGCCAGCGGTCGCGGCCGCCACCTTGGCGAACCGGCCCGCGGGCTGTTCACCATTGCCGTAGGTCGACAGCGTCACCTTTGACGTGGTGAACGCCTCGACAACTTCAGCCGTCTTGCGACCGATCAGCCCGCCGATAGCCCCGATAAGCAGCGCAACAAGGAGCAGGGTGACTAGCGCTAGGTAGGACACCCTGCGGCCGAACAAAACGTCGCGGACACCCAGCTTGCCGGTGTAGCCGGGCGCGGCCTGCGGGGCCGGCGTGGCCACCGCCGGGGACCCTAGCGCGGCCGCAGCTGAAGGATCGCGCCAGGGATCGTCCGGCTCGTCGTGGTCGGCCCCGTTTTTCTCGGCAGCCAGCGCCCCAGCATCGAAGGGGTGGCGTTGCAACGAGTCGGTGCCCCCGGCGGGACGGCTGAATGCCTCCTCCAAGACCGGGTCGGCCGGTTGGTCGATGGGCCTGAATTCAGCCTGGTCCCGGTACTTCTGCGGGCGCACGCGCTCCGCGACGAACGACCCCTGCAGTCCATCGGGACGACCGAAGGCTTGACGCGATGCTGCATCGACCGGTGGCCGAGAGATCGGGCGCGGCGCCAGGCGAGGTCTGCTGTCTTCGCCGCTGTTGTTGCCTTGGTCGGAAGTCACGTGTCCTTCTCTAAATCCTCTTCTTGCGCGCTCGAGACAGGCCTTATCAACGGGCGATATACCGGCGCCGCGTTGTCCGTGTCCACCCTAGTATCTACCGGCGCTTGCGTTGGTCGCGCGCGTCGCGGTCGGCAAAACGGTCGGATACTGGCTCAGCTGCTCGTGATGGCGTGTCGTCGGGCGAACAGTGCGGAATCTCGGACAACATCCCGAGCAACGTCGTGGGGATCCGAATCGGGCGCGAGTCGCGCAATGCGGCACGCGCCCGGCTCTGGTCATCGACTTCGGCCGCGCATTGGGGGCACAGGGAAAGGTGATGCGCGGCGCGCAGGTGTGCGTTCATCCGCAGCTCGCCGTCGACGAACGCCGCGATCGCCTCGATGGACAGGTGCTCGGTGGAACCGAACTGCCGCGGGGTCCCGAAGGGCGCATCGCTCTGGGAGGCAAATTGTGCGGGAAGCCAAGAGAACGCGCGTCGGAACCCATGTCCTCGGTCGGCCATCACCTGCTCCTTTCGCATCCATCCCCTATGTCGAATGTAGCGTGACAGGAGCCCAAGTTCCCCTCTACAAGCGGCAAAGTCTGGAATATCGGTCCAGTTGGGCGACTGGGCTGTGGATAGCCGCTGCCTGGTTGCTATGCCGGGCCGCTCACCAAGCCGTCCAAGCCGCGATCTAAGCCGATCTCGCGTCTGGCACGCGCTCGCCGTGTTCGGAATGTGCAGCCAAGTAGTCGCGCAGCGCCTGGCGTCCACGGTGTATGCGACTGCGCACGGTGCCCAGCTTCACTCCCAGGGTGGCGCCGATCTCTTCGTAGGACAGACCTTCGATATCACACAGCACAACCGCGGCACGAAACTCGGGCGGCAACGAATCCAGGGCCGCCTGCAGGTCAGGCCCCAGCCGCGAATCGTGGTAGATCTGCTCGGGATTGGGCTCGTCGGCGGGCACGCGGTCGTAATCCTCGGGCAACGCCTCCATCCGAATGCGGGCACGCCGGCGGACCATGTCGAGGAACAGGTTGGTGGTGATGCGGTGCAACCAGCCTTCAAAGGTCCCCGGTTGATAGTTCTGCACCGACCGGAAAACCCGGATGAAAGTCTCCTGGGTCAGGTCCTCAGCATCTTGCTGGTTACCGGCGAGCCGGTAGGCCAGCCGATACACGCGATCAGCATGCTGACGCACAAGTTCGTCCCACGACGGCATCGATGCCTTGTCCCCGGTCGCGTCGAAAACCGCGGTGCCCTGCAACTCGTCGGGCGTTTCTACCCACTCGTCGGCCTGGCACTGCTGCGGATGCGACATGGTGGTCGGGCTCGGGACAGTCGTGATAATCAGATCCTCCACAGTTACCCTGCCACGGCTTGGCAGGTCCTCACCGGCGGCAACACGAAGCTGCCATCCGGTATTCCCCTGGGCGTCGCCCGTCCAACGTCCTCCGCGTTCCATAGACACACCGTCGCGTACCGGCGTGTGGGCGACATAGGAACAAACTGAGGTTTGCCTGAGAAACTTTATCGTTACCTGCGTTGTGCAGGACATATCGGTAGCCGAGTGACCTTTATCGCGGCCGGCGTTCCGGGCGTGTCATAACGGCCCGGCTCAGGCGCGCCTGACCACCTGCACCGCGAATTCGACATACGCTGCGGGACATGGACTCCGCCGACGACATCCCCGGGCAGGCGGCCCCCAGTCGAGCCGAATCACTCGCCGCGCACGCCGAGGGTTCGATATCAGAAGACGCGATTCTGGCCGGTGCCCGCGAGCGCGCCGTCGAAATCGGTGCCGGGGCGGTGACGCCCGCCGTAGGCGCGCTGTTGAGCCTGCTGACCAAGCTCAGCGGCGGCAAGGCTGTCGCTGAGGTGGGTACCGGCGCGGGCGTCAGTGGACTCTGGTTGTTGTCGGGTATGAGGGACGACGGCGTATTGACGACGATCGACATCGAGCCCGAGTATCAGCGGCTGGCCAAGCAGGCATTCACTGAGGCCGGCATCGGTCCATCGCGCACCAGGTTGATCAGCGGCCGAGCTCAAGAGGTGCTCACGCGGCTCGCCGACGACTCCTATGACCTGGTGTTCATTGACGCCGATCCGATCGACCAGCCGGATTACGTCGTCGAGGGCGTCCGGCTGCTGCGATCCGGCGGTGTGATCGTGGTGAACCGGTCGGCGCTGGGCGGACGGGCCGGCGATCCCGCGGCACGCGACGCCGAGGTGGCAGCGGTCCGCGAGGCCGCCCGGCTCATCGCCGAGGACGAACGGCTCACCCCTGCGCTGGTGCCGCTGGGCGACGGCGTGTTGGCCGCGGTCCGCGACTGAGTCGACAGGCCAGCCAATCAGGAGCCGACCACGGCGTTGACCAAACTCTGGCTGACCGCAAAGGGGAAGCGGACCGTCGCCGTGGCGACCTCATTGGCACCGTCCCGAACCGCGTTCACAATAGTCGCCGGATCGCCGGTGAAAAGGGCCGCCCCAATGTCCCAGGCGGCAAATTGCGGCGGGGTAATCAGGTTGCGCACATCGACGAATAGCTGGGTCGGCAAATTCGCCGGCGGGACCGGTGTCCCGTCCCAACTGACCATCGTCCAGCCGCTCTGAGGATTGCCCTGCACCACCACAACGCCGGTGTTGGGCAGCGGGTGGGTGAACATCAGCAAGGGGTCGGGGTTGTTGACGTTCATCAACGTCCCGACCTCGATCGCAAGTTCGCTTGAGTATGCGACGTCGGTGATGTGGCCGTTGGCGGCCACGACCGGGTTCGCGAGGGCCGTGGCATACATGGTTTGAAGCGCACTATTGAAGCTGTTGCCAAAAACGACCCCGTTAGGATCGGCGCTGAACGGGGCCAGCATCGGTGTGAGAGGGAATCCGAGAGTCCACGCGACCGGGCCGACTAGGTAGAGGATCCCCGCAGGGATCTGCCCCAAGCCCTGGAAAGCTCCGGCACTGATCTCGTTGAGCCCGGCCAGTGGCTGCGGGGTCATCCCGGTCATGCCTGCCAACGGCGCGGCGGTCTGCTGCGTCCTGAGCAACTGCGAGTCGAAGATCCCGGCGAAGGGGCCCTGCGACGCGAGCACGTTGGCGATGGTCTGCGCCTGTTGCTGGCCCAGCGCATTGAGTGGGGCTCCGGGTATCGCGGTGTCGATCAAGTTCAATGCGTTCGGATCCGTCTGCCCGTGCCGCACGAAATCAATCACGATTGACTGCCCGTTGCCGCCGGTGGGCGTCGTGGTGGGGCCACCATCACCGATGAACAGCCCGCCAAAGCCGACGGCCCCGCCGGCCCCGGCACTGCCGCCGGCCCCGCCCGCGCCGCCGGCCCCGCCAAAGCCGCCGTTGCCGAACAACAACGCCTGGCCGCCGGCACCACCCGCACCGCCGACGCCGGTGGTGACGGCACCGCCGGCACCGCCCATCCCGCCGTTACCCATCAACAAGCCACCGACGCCGCCAGTGCCACCCGCCCCGCCGGCAAAGCCGGCACCACCGGCGCCGCCGTTCCCGATCAACCCGGCACTCCCGCCATTGCCGCCGACCACCGCTCCCGTACCGCCGGTCGGGGTATAGCCGTTGCCGCCGTCGCCGAATAGGAAACCGCCGGCCCCGCCTGTGGGGGACGCCGCCGTTCCGGCCACGCCGTTGCCGATCAGATCACGCCCGAACAGCAGGTCGGTGGGCGCATTGATAATCGGGTCAAGCGTCTGGCCGAATGGGCTGTTGATCCAGGTTTCGCCGATCGTGCGAACCGGACTGTATACAACGGTCTGGAACCCAGCGGCAACGAATGAACCTGCTGCAGCCAAGGGAGCTGCGGTGGCGCCACCGCCGAGCAGTGTGTTCTCCAATGCCGAGGCGATGGTCGCCTCCGTGTCCGCATACGAGACCGCCGCCGCGTGCAAAGTGCTCACAAACTGCTCGTGATACGTCGCTGCCTGCGCCGCCGCCGCCTGATATGCCTGGGCGTGCGCGCTGAACATCGCCGCAACGCCCGCCGACACCTCATCGGCGCCCGCTGCGGCCAACTCCGTCGTCGGGATGGCTGCGGCCAGATTGCCGGCACTCACTGCCGAACCGATCTGCGCCGCGTCCGCGGTCCCCGCCTCGAATATGTCGGGCGCTATGAGAACAAATGACATCGCCTACTCCACGTTGAGTAATTGGGTTCTGGCCATCATGGCACCAAACGCCAGAAAAAGCGTGAACGATAGAGATGGAAAGTTCATGTAAGGCGCGCGGTCTGGGGTACGACCCCGCCTTACGCCCGCAAAGTTGCCAGACGTTGACGTCCGCCTCGAGCTTATGGCCGAAGTTGCACCACGGCCGTTCGTACAGCTCACCGGGGATGCCAAGACGGGCCATGTGGTTGCGGATCACGTCCTGGGTCCCGTCGTCGGAGCCGGTGTCCACGATCACCCACGAGCTGACGTAGGGCGCGACCGCGTCAAGCACCCTCTCGACGATGTGTGCCTCGTTTCGGACGATCATGTTGAGGCAGATCGCACTTCGCGCGGTCACCGGGTCGGACACGGCCAGTTCAGAACCCGTCCGTGTGTCGCGTTGACTTCGCAGTGAACGCGCGTTTAGTATACTGACCATGCGTTCAGCCGACCTGACCGCCGCTGCTCGAATCCGCGACGCGGCCATCCAGCAGTTCGGACAGCACGGCTTCGGTGTGGGGCTACGTGCCATCGCCGAAGCCGCGGGGGTGAGCGCCGCGCTGGTCATCCACCACTTCGGTTCCAAGGAAGGCCTGCGCAAAGCCTGTGACGACTACGTCGCCGAAGAGATCCGCAGCAGCAAGTCCGAGGCGATGCAATCCAACGACCCGACCAGCTGGTTAGGCCAGCTGGCAGAGATCGAGTCGTACGCGCCGCTGACGGCGTACCTGGTGCGCAGCTTGCAGACCGGCGGTGAGCTGGCGACGACGTTGTGGGACAGGATGATTGAGAATGCCGAAGAGTACTTCGCCGACGGTGTGCGGGCCGGCACCATAAAACCCAGCCGCGATCCCCACGCCAGGGCTAGGTATCTGGCTATCACTTCAGGTGGCGGACTGCTGCTGTATTTGCAAATGCACGAAAACCCGACGGATCTGCGGGCGGTCCTGCGCGACTATGCCCGGGACATGGTGCTGCCCGCCCTCGAGATCTACACCGAAGGCCTGATGGCGGATCGCACCATGTACGACGCATTCCTGGCCGCCGATGATCAAGGAGATTCCCATGCCAGTTGACAATTCCGCACCTATCGAAATCCAGAACCTGACCAAGAGATTCGGCGCGGTACAGGCGCTGGACGGCCTTGACCTAACGGTGCGCGCCGGGGAGGTACACGGGTTCCTCGGGCCGAACGGCGCCGGGAAGTCGACGACCATCCGAATCCTGTTGGGTCTGGCGAAAGCCGACAGCGGCAGCGTGCGATTGCTGGGCAGCGACCCGTGGACCGACGCCGTCGAATTGCACCGCCAGATCGCTTACGTGCCAGGCGATGTCACGTTGTGGCCTTCGCTGACCGGCGGCGAAACCATCGACCTGCTGGCCCGCATGCGAGGCGGCATCGACGAGAACCGTCGCACCGAGCTGATCGAGCGCTTCGACCTCGACCCGCACAAGAAGGCGCGTACCTACTCCAAGGGCAACCGGCAAAAGGTCTCGTTGATTTCTGCCTTTTCGTCGCGAGCCAGGCTGCTTCTCTTGGATGAGCCGAGCAGCGGCCTGGACCCGTTGATGGAGAGCGTGTTCCAACAATGCGTCGGCGAAGCACGCGACCGTGGCGCGACGGTCCTGCTGTCCAGCCACATCCTGGCCGAGACAGAAGCGCTGTGTGAAAGGGTGACCATCATCCGGTCTGGCAAGACCATCGAGAGCGGGTCGCTGGACTCTCTGCGCCACCTCAGCCGCACCTCGATTAAGGCTGAAATGACAGGTGATCCAGGCGATCTCACCCGTATCAAAGGAGTGGAGAACGTCAGCGTCGAAGGCAACACGCTGCGTGCCCAGGTTGACAGCGAAAGCCTCGGGGAACTCATCCGGGTGCTCGGCGACGCCGGTGTGCGCAGCCTCCTCAGCCAGCCACCGACTCTTGAGGAACTATTCCTGCGCCACTACAAAACCGGAGGTGGCCCAGATTCAAAAGGCCAGCGCGGACACAGCGGGAGGAAGGTTTCAGCGTTATGAGCACCGCCACCCTAGATCGGCCACGCCCTCCGGAACAGCCTGCACCGCAACGTAATTCGAACTTCTCCGGAACGCTTGGAATGCTGCGGCTCTATTTGCGCCGCGACCGAGTCTCCTTGCCGTTGTGGGTGCTGCTGCTATCGGTCCCGTTGGCCACCGTCTATGTCGGCAGCATCGAAAAGGTCTACCCCACTCAGGCCGCCCGTGCCGGATTCGCCGCGTCCATCATGGCCAGCCCGGCCCAGCGCGCGCTCTACGGACAGGTCTACAACGACAGCCTTGGCGCGGTGGGAATTTGGAAAGCCGGGATGTTTCACTTGCTGATCGCCGTGGCCGTCATCCTCACGATGATCCGGCACACCCGCGCCGACGAAGAGACCGGCCGGACCGAGCTGGTGGACTCGACCGCGGTCGGCCGCTATGCCAGTCTCAGTGCCGCGCTGCTGTTGTCGTTCGGAGCGTCGATCGCTACCGGCGCGATAGGCGCGGCGGGACTGCTTGCCACCGACGTTCCGCCCGGCGGGTCACTCGCTTTCGGGGCAGCACTGGCCGGCTCCGGCCTGGTGTTTACTGCCGTTGCCGCGGTGGCCGCGCAGCTGTCGACGAGCGCACGCATCGCTCGCGGTGCCGCGTTCGCCGTGTTGGGCGCGGCATTCACGCTGCGCGCCATCGGTGATGCCGGTGATGGCAAGCTGTCGTGGCTCTCGCCCCTGGGATGGTCGCTGCAGGTCAGGCCGTACGCCGGCGATCACTGGTGGGTCCTGCTGCTGCACCTGGCGACGGCGACCACACTCACCGCGGTCGCCTATCGGCTGCTCGTCGGCCGCGATGTCGGCGCCGGACTCATCGCCGAACGCGCCGGCCCAGGTACCGCCCCACCGGCGCTGGGCAACGTCTTCGGGCTGACGTGGCGGCTCGACCGCGGCTCGTTGCTGCTGTGGACCGTCGGGCTATGCCTGTACGGCCTTCTGATGGGCAGCGTCGTACACGGCATCGGCGATGAGCTGGGCGACAGCAGCGTGGCGCGCGATATCGTCGCGCGGATGGGCGGCACCAGCGCGTTGGAGGAAGCCTTCATCGCGGTGGCGTTCACCATGATGGGCATGGTGGCTGCCGCATTCGCGGTCTCGCTCGCCTTACGGCTGCACCAGGAAGAGTCCGCCCAACGAGCTGAGACAACGCTGGCCGGTGCGGTTTCCCGAACCCGCTGGCTGGCAAGCCATCTGGCGGCCGCATTGATCGGGTCCGCGGTGGCGATGCTAGTCGCCGGAGTGGCAGCAGGACTCGTCTACGGCGTCGCGGCTGGGGACATCGGCGGCAAGCTGGCCACCGTTGCCGCAAGCGCGGCCGTACAGCTGCCCGCCGTCTGGCTGCTTTCCGCCGTGACAGTGGCGTTGTTCGGTCTCGCGCCCCGGTTCACGCCGGTGGCGTGGGGTGTGCTGGTCGGCATTATCGCCTTGTACCTGATCGGTTCGTTGGCCGGATTCCCGCAATGGCTGCTTGATCTCGAGCCGTTCGCGCATATTCCGCGGGTCGGCAGCGACTTCACCGTCGTACCCGTGCTGTGGCTGCTGGCCATCGACGCGGTGCTGATCGCCGTAGGCGCCATGGCTTTCCGGCGACGTGATCTGCGTTGCTAGGTGGACCGAGTCATGAAAACCGGTGTTCAGGCGACGGCTTCAAGCGTATTCGGACTAATCGTATTGAGTGCGGTCGTATTCTTACCGGCCGGCACGCTGAACTATTGGCAGGCATGGGTTTTCATCGCTACCTTCATGGTGGCAACGATCTTCCCCAGTATCTACGTAGCCCGGACCAACCCGGCTGCTCTGCAGCGCCGTATGCATGGCGGCCCACGGGCGGAAGCCAGAACCATTCAGAAGATCCTTATCACCGGTGCGTGGCTTGGACTGTTCGCGTTGCTGGTGATCAGCGCATACGACCATCGGATGGGCTGGTCGTCAGTGCCCGCTTGGGTGTGCTTGCTAGGCGATGTCCTGCTAGCGACCGGGCTCGGTATCGCCATGCTGGTGGTCATTCAGAACGGCTACGCGGCTGCCACTGTCACTGTGGAGACCGGCCAAACCGTGGTCTCCGGTGGCGTTTACACGTTCGTCCGGCACCCGATGTATGTCGGCAACATGATCATGATGGTCGGTGTGCCCCTGGCACTGGGATCTTACTGGGGGCTTGTCTTCGTCGTCCCAGGCGTGGTGGCGCTGGTGTTTCGCATCCTCGACGAGGAAAAGCTGCTCACTCACGAATTGGCCGGGTACCGCGAATACACGCAGCGGGTGCGCTATCGATTGGTGCCCTACGTCTGGTAAGCCCTAGGGTGTTTGCGTGGCCCCGGACCCGGCACCTTCCCTGGACCGGCCGTGGCGAGGCCGCGGCGCTCTCCGGTACGCAATAGAGCGGATTCGTTGCATCGCCAAACCACCGATAACCGTCGCCGGTCCACCGACCGGTATCCTCATCGAGGGTGACGTCGGCGTACCGACCCGCGACGGAACAGTGTTGCGGATCAACGTCTTCCGGAAGACGGATGCCAAAGATAACCGGGCGCGGCCCGTCATCGTCAGCATCCATCCGTACGGCAAGGACGATCTGCCGGCCCGGCGCGGCAAACGGTGGACGTATTCCAGGCAGTATCGGCTGATTCGCCAGCCGGATCCGGTGACCTTCTCGTCCATGACCGGTTGGGAGGCGCCGGACCCCGCGTGGTGGGTCCCCCAAGGTTTCACCGTGGTCAATGCCGACGCGCGCGGCTGCGGCCACTCCGACGGCACCGGAAGGCTGCTGTCGCTCCAGGAGGCCGAAGACACCTACGACCTTGTGCAGTGGATCGCTACCCAGCCGTGGTGCGACGGTCGGGTCGTCATGCTTGGGGTGTCCTACCTGGCCATCAGCCAATACGCGGTTGCTGCCCTGCAACCGCCGGCACTGCGGGCGATCTGCCCGTGGGAAGGCTTCACCGACGCTTATCGCGACCTCACCTTTCCGGGCGGAATTCGAGAGACCGGCTTCACCAAATTGTGGTCACGGAACCTGGACCGCGGATCGCGGCAGACTTACCTCCTCGCGCAGATGCAAGACGACCACCAACTGCGCGACGACTTCTGGCGCTCACTGGTACCCGACCTGTCGGCGATCAAGGTTCCAATGTTGGTCTGCGGCAGCTTCTCGGACAACAACCTACACAGCCGCGGTTCGATCAGGGCATTCACTCACGGCGGCTCCACCCACGCCCGGCTCTACACCCATCGCGGCGGCAAGTGGTCGACTTTTTACTCCGAAGCCGCGCTGGCCGAGCAGCTGAAGTTCTTCCGCGACGTGCTGGACGGCGCGCCCGATTCCCGCAGCGTTCGCCTCGAGGTTCGCGAGGACCGCGACACCGTGACCGCAGTCCGAGAAGAGGCCGAGTGGCCACTGGCCCGCACCCGTTGGCGGCCAATGTATCTCGCAGGAGGCGGAGCGCTGGCGACAGAACCGCCGACAGCGGGCAGCATTACGTTCGAAACCCTCTCTCGCGCGGCGGCATTCAGCTGGGAAGTCCCAGGAGACATTGAGCTGACCGGCCCGATGGTGGCTCGGCTTTGGGTGGAACTGCAGGGCTGCGACGATGCGAACCTGTTCGTTGGCGTGGAGAAGTGGCGCGACCGGCGGTTTGTCCCCTTCGAGGGGGCGTACGGCTACGGCCGCGACCGCGTGACCACCGGCTGGCAACGCGTCTCGTTGCGCGCACTCGACCCCGAACTCTCGCAGCCTTGGGAGCCCGTCGCGGCATGCATCGAACCGCAGCTGGTGCTCGCCGGCGAGGCGGTCGCTGTCGATGTTGCGCTGGGCCCATCGGCGACGTTGTTTCGCGCTGGCGAGCAGCTGCGGCTCGTGGTCGGCGGGCGCTGGTTGAATCCGCGCGACCCACTCACCGGCCAGTTTCCGGCCGCCTACGGCGACCCGCCGCGCGGTCGGGTGACGCTGCATTGGGGCCCGCGTCACGACGCGCACCTGCTGATCCCGGAGATCCCTAAGTAGCGCGAGCAGACGCAAAATCGCCCATTTCGGCACGAAAATGGGCGATTTTGCGTCTGCTCGCGGTGCTAAGCCGAGCTAAATCCAGACGCCCTTGCCCACCGCGACCACGCCACCGGAGCTGATCGCAAAGCGTTCCCGGTCTCTCTCCAGATCCACGCCGACCATCTCGCCGGGCCCCACGACGACGTTCTTGTCCAAGATCGCGTGCCGCACCACCGCGCCGCGGCCGACTCGAGCACCCGGCATGATCACACTGCCCTCCACGATCGCGCCGTCGTCCACCACGACGTTCGACGACACCACCGAGTTGCGCACCGATGCCGCCGAGATGATGCTGCCCGAACCCACCACCGACTCCTGAGCGGAGCCGCCGTTGACGAACTTGGCCGGCGCCAAATTCTCCGACGCGCCAAGGATCGGCCAGCGTTTGTTGTACAAGTTGAATACCGGATGCACCGACACCAGATCCATGTGCGCGTCGTAGAACGCGTCCAACGTTCCAACGTCACGCCAGTAAGCCCAGTCGCGGTCGGTCGCGCCGGGCACCTCGTTGTCGGAGAAGTCGTAAACCGCGGCTATCCCGTCGGCCACCAACCGCGGGATGATGTCGCCGCCCATGTCGTGGTCTGAGTGGTCGTCATCTGCGTCGGCTCTAATCGCGTCGATGAGCACCTTGGTGGTGAAGATGTAATTGCCCATCGAGACAAACGTCGACTCGGGGTCATCGGGGGTCCCGGGTGGTTCCAGCGGCTTCTCCAAGAAACTGTGGATACGCCCAGACTCGTCGGCGTCAATGCAACCGAACGCATGCGCCTCGGCGCGCGGGACCCGGATGCCGGCCACCGTCGCGCCCGCCCCCGTGTCGACGTGGAACTGGACCATCTGCTCGGGGTCCATCCGGTACACGTGGTCGGCGCCGAAAACCACTATGTAGTCGGGGTCTTCGTCGTAGATCAGGTTGAGCGACTGATAGATCGCGTCAGCGGAGCCGGTGTACCAACGCGGGCCGAGGCGCTGCTGTGCCGGCACCGGGGTGATGTACTCGCCGGCCAGGCCGGATAGCCGCCAGTTCTGCGAAATGTGACGGTCTAGTGAGTGCGACTTGTATTGGGTGAGAACGCAGATCCTCAGGTAACGGGCGTTGACGAGATTGGAGAGTACGAAGTCGATCAATCGATAGGAGCCACCGAAGGGAACCGCGGGTTTGGCCCGGTCCGCGGTCAGCGGATACAGCCGCTTACCCTCACCGCCGGCCAGGACGATGCCCAGCACGTGGGGTGCTTCCCTCATAGCTCAAACCTATCGGCAGCCGCGGGCAGCTGCCAGGGGAAATCGCCGCAATTGGCCGCGTTCTGACGGGCTGTCCGTCAAGGTATTTGGTCTAGTTCGACGTTTTCCCATCGCCGCCACCAATTATCCGGCCCGACTCGCGGGCCGCATCGTCGCCGACAACACCCAAATCGTTCGGCTCCTCCTCGGCCCAACTCGCGCCCCGCATCGTCGCCGAACTACGGTGCCCGTATGCGGGTGGCGATGATGACTCGGGAGTACCCACCAGAGGTCTATGGCGGAGCCGGGGTACACGTCACGGAACTGGTCGCGCAGCTGCGCCGGCTGTGTGCGGTCGATGTGCACTGCATGGGAGCGCCGCGACCCGGCGCCTTCGCCTATCAGCCCGACCCGCGATTCCACGGGGCCAATGCGGCACTGTCCACCTTGTCGTCGGATCTGGCGATGGCCAACGCCGCGTCAGCGGCCACCGTCGTGCATTCGCACACCTGGTACACCGGGTTGGCCGGGCATCTGGCCGCGTTGCTCTACGACGTCCCGCATGTGCTGACCGCTCATTCCCTGGAACCGCTGCGACCCTGGAAGGCCGAGCAGCTCGGCGGCGGCTACCGGGTGTCAACGTGGGTCGAGCACACCGCGGTGTTGGCCGCCGACGCCATCATCGCGGTCAGCGCCGGTATGCGCGAGGACGTGCTGCGGATCTACCCCAGCCTGGACCCGAGCCTGGTGCACGTCATCCGGAACGGGATCGACACCGACGTCTGGTATCCGGCCGGGCCAGTGCGCACCGGATCCGTGCTGACCGAGCTCGGCATCGATCCAAGCCGGCCCACCGCGGCGTTCGTCGGGCGGATCACCCGGCAGAAGGGCGTCGCGCACCTGGTGGCGGCCGCGCACCAGTTCAGCCCCGACGTGCAGTTAGTGCTGTGCGCCGGCGCTCCCGACACCCCGGAGATCGCCGACGAGGTTCGGTCCGCCGTGGCAAGACTGGCCCACAGTCGCACCGGCGTGTTCTGGCTGCGGGAAATGCTTCCCATCGGGAAGCTGCGCGAAATACTTTCGGCGGCATCAGTTTTCGTATGTCCGTCGGTGTACGAGCCGTTGGGCATTGTGAACCTGGAGGCGATGGCCTGTGCCACCGCGGTGGTGGCCTCCGACGTCGGCGGCATACCCGAGGTGGTCGCCGACGGGATCACCGGGTCGCTGGTGCACTATGACCCCGACGACCCCACTGGTTACCAGGCCAGATTGGCCGACGCGGTCAACAAGCTAATCGCCGACCCAGAAAAAGCGAAGCGCTATGGCGAGGCGGGACGCCGGCGCTGCATCGAGGAATTCTCCTGGGCCCATGTCGCCGAGCAAACGCTCGACATCTACCGCAAGGTATGTGCCTAGGCCGGACAACTTCCGTCGGCAGACCTTAGCTGGTCCTAGCCGGTAACGCCCTTGAGTTCGTCGCCCAACGCGGCGGCTTCATCGGGCGTCAGCTCGACGACGAGTCGACCGCCCCCTTCCAGTGGTACCCGCATCACGATGCCGCGCCCCTCCTTGGTTGCCTCCAGAGGACCGTCGCCGGTCCGGGGCTTCATCGCCGCCATCGAGTGCTCCCTCCAGATTTGAGCTGGCCCGCGCTCGCGGACCTGGTCGGCGCCGAGCACGCCCCGCCAGTGGATTTCCAGCCATACCCGACATTGAACTGCCAAATCACTCCTCTATTGTTCCCTATTCGGTTCAGTTGCTGCACAAGGCCTGCTTCTCCGACCTCATCGGGCTGTCAGACTCCATTGCCCGGCTCCACCGGGCCCCTTAAAAAGGCGGCCCACCGGCCCGCATCCTCACCGGGCTGGAGGCACCCAGCAATCGCGGATGTGGTCATCGACCATCCCCGTCGCCTGCATCAACGCATAGGCGGTGGTGGGCCCGACGAAGCGGAACCCGCGCCGTTTCAGTTCGCGCGCCATAGCCTTCGATTCCGCACTGGCCGAGGGGATTTCAGAACCGTCGACGGGCCGGGGCCGCGGTGGCGGCGCGAACGACCACAACAGCCCGGACAGATCTTCGGAAGAGCCAAGGTCAGCGGCTACCCGCGCGTTGGCGATCGTCGCCTCAATCTTGGCCCGGTTGCGGACGATTCCCTCGTCGACCATCAGCCGGTGCACATCGGCATCGGTGTAGCGGGCGACCTTGTCGATGTCGAACCCGGAGAAGGCGCGCCGAAAATTCTCCCGCTTGCGCAAGATGATCAGCCACGAAAGACCGCTCTGAAAGGCCTCCAGGCTCATCCGCTCGAACAACGCCACCCGGCCATGCAACGGACGGCCCCACTCCTGATCGTGATAGTCGCGATACACCTCCCAGTGGGCGCCGGAACGAACATTCGCCCAGCTGCAGCGAATCAGCCCGTCATCGTTCACGTCGCGTCCCGATGGTCCCCAGCGTCCGGGCCGTCCGGCAGCTCCAAGCCATCGGCCTCGGCTTCAGCGGCTTCGGCGTCGGAGGCCTGGGAGGCCTGGGAGGCCTGGGCGGCCGAAGCGGCGTGGACAGCCGCCAGCTGACCGCGTAACGCCTCGAGTTCGCGGGCGAGCCGGTCCAGCACCCAGTCCACCTCGCTGGCCTTATATCCGCGCAAGACCTGGGTGAACTTGACGGCATCGACGTCGGAGCCGGTGACACCGAACGCGGGCAGCACCGTCGCCGTCGTCCCCCGCGGCAGGGGTGGTAACTGCTCGCCGCGGCCGAACAGCAGGCTGGCCGCGCCGAACAGCACGATCGCCACCAAAACCAGCACCACCAGGTACAGCAACACCAACACCACGTGATCGATATTGCCTTACAGAGTTGCTGCGCCGCCGACACCCCGGCGATCAGCGTGGCCGCAATCCGTTCATCGGCGGCCGGTCCACCAGCGACACCGGCGAGCTGTGCTGGGTGTAGCCATGACCGTCAGGGCCGTCGGCGAAGAACTGGGTCAACCCAACCCCGGAGTCGGGGATCCCGCAACGCGAAAGCAAGGTGGCAATGACCTGGCGGCTCATCGCGCCCAGCTCGGCCAGCGGCCGGTTGTGGTGCGCCCTGACACCTAAGTTGACCTGTGCGATCGCATCGAGGCCCAACCGGTCAAAGGTGTCGACCAACAGGCCGATCTCGACCCCGTACCCCGGAGCGAACGGCAGTGATGTCAACAGCTCCCGGGTGGCCGCGTACTCGCCGCCGAGCGGCTGCAAGATGCCGCCCAGTTCCGGCCGCAGCGCCGCCAGCAACGGCCGCGCCACAAGCTCGGTGACCCGCCCGCCGCCGATGGCGCTCGAGCCGCCACCCACATCACCGACCTCGCTGACCTCGCTGACCTCGGCGACCTTTAAGGGCCGTCGGTAGAAGCTTTTGACCAGGTCAATCCCGTCGCGAGTAAGCAGCGGGCCAACCAGCCACGGCACGAACATCGGGTGCGGGCTGATCAGATCAGAGTCGACGAACACCACGATGTCGCCGCTGGTGGCCGCGAGTGAGCGCCACAACGCCTCACCCTTGCCGGGACGCGTCGGGACCTCGGGCAACGCCTGTTCACGGCTGACGACGCGGGCGCCGGCGGCGATGGCACGGATCTCGGTGTCGTCTGTTGAGCCGGAGTCCAGCACGATCAGCTCGTCGACCAACCCATCGACCAGCGGTGAGATGCTGTCGATCACCGATTCGATGGTTTCTTCCTCGTCGAGGGCAGGAAGCACCACCGAGATCGTTCGTCCGGCTTTCGCCGCTTCCAATTCTCCGATAGTCCGGCTGGGACGCTGCCAGCTGCGGTCGGACAGCCAAATATCCCCAGGCCGTGTGGCGAGGAGCCCGGCATTGGTGAGCTCGCCGGCGACCAGTTCAGATGCGGTCATGCGAGCCCCCGTACCGTGCGCGTCGGCGGGCGTGTGCCCTGGATCGAGGCCACCATCTCCAGTACCCGCCGGGTTTCGGCTACCTGGTGCACGCGAAACATCCGCGCTCCGGCGGCCGCCGCCAGCGCGGTGGCCGCCAGTGTTCCCTCAAACCGTTCGGTCAATTCCACGCCCAGAGTCTCCCCGACAAAGTCCTTGTTGCTCAACGCCATGAGCACAGGCCACCCGGTCTTAACAAGATCGGCCACATGACGCAAGAGGAGCAGTCCATGGAAGCTGTTCTTGCCGAAATCGTGCGCTGGGTCAATCAACACCCTGTCGCGGGTAACCCCGGCCGCGACTGCCCGCTCGGCGGCAGCTGTGACCTCGCGAATCACATCGTCCACCACGCCGCGGGTGGTCGTGCCGTAACTCACCCGGAACGGACGCGTGCGTGGCAGCGCTCCCCCGGTGTGCGAACACACCAAACCAGCGCCGAACTCGGCAGCCACCTCAGGGATGGCGGGGTCGATGCCGCCCCAGGTGTCGTTGATCAGGTCCGCGCCCGCGGCGCAGGCCACTCTGGCCACCTCTGACCGCCAGGTATCGACACTGATCAGCTGGTCCGGGTAGGTACTGCGGAGCCATTCGACGAACGGCACCAGCCGGGCGATCTCGGTCTCCGCATCGACACGCTGGCCTGGCCCCGCTTTGACCCCACCCACGTCGATGACATCGGCTCCTTCGGCGACGACCCGGTGCGCCGCAGCCCTGGCAGCCTCGTCGCTAAAGGTCGCACCCCGGTCATAGAACGAGTCCGGGGTGCGGTTGACGATCGCCATGATCAGCGGGCGATCCCCGGCGACCGGTCGGCCACACAGCGTTGACTGCACACATCCATGGTGCCTGGTCACCCGGGGAGTCGCCGCCCGGGGATCGAGGCTTGCGGCTGCGCTGGGTGCGACGACCATCAAAACCCGGCGCTTAACCACAATTCGTGTCGCACCCGCCCTGTACGATCGAAACTATGTTCGAGAGCGAGCACACTACCGCAGCGGCGTTGGTGGACCGTATGTGTGCGGCGGCGCGGGCGGAGAACAAGGCAGCAGGGCAGCGGCTGATCGCGATCGGTGAGCTGGATCTGCTGCGGTTACGCGAGGCCGAGGAATGCGAGTCCTGGCTAACCGACACTTGGGAGGCGATAAGCGCCGAGGTGGCCGCGGCTTTGCGAATCAGCCAGGGGCTGGCGTCGAGCTATTTGGATTACTCACGCGCGATGCGTATCCGATTGCCGCAGGTCGGGGCGGCCTTGGCCGCCGGCGACATCAGCTATTTGATGTTCCAGACGATCGTGTACCGCACCGAGTTGATCACCGACCCTGACGTGCTGGCCGCGGTGGACGACGACTTGGCAGTGCGGGTGCGGCGCTGGCCGTCAATGACGCGGGGGCGGCTGGCCGGTTACATCGACCAGGTAGTGGCTCGTGTCGATGCCGACGCCGTCCGGCGCCGCAAAAAGACCCAGCCCGATCGGGAGTTGTCGATCTGGGACAGCGGCAACGGCTTGACCGAGGTCTTCGGCCGACTGGCCAGCATCGACGGCCATGTGGTGGACGCCCGGTTGGACGTGTTGGCCGCCACGGTGTGTGCCAACGATCCACGCACCCGCAATCAGCGCCGCGCCGATGCCCTGGGGGCCTTGGCGGCCGGCGCCGATCGGCTGCAATGCCGCTGCAGGCAGCCCGATTGCCAGGCAGACACCACACCGCTACCGCGGCCGGTCGTGGTCCATGTGGTCGCCGACCAGGCCACCCTGGAGGGCAGCGCCGACCAGCCCGGCTCACTGGTGGGCGCCGACGCCCTCATCACCGCCGAGGTAATCGCCGAACTAGCCGACTCGGCACGACTGCAGCCGCTTATTCATCCGCTCGACGCATCCCCGGAGCGTGGCTACACGCCCTCGTCGGCGCTGGCTGACTTCGTGCGCTGCCGCGATCTGACTTGTCGGTTTCCAGGCTGCGATCGCCCAGCCATGGATTGCGATGTCGACCACACAATCCCGCACGCTACCGGCGGAGCCACCCATGCCTCCAACCTCAAATGCCTGTGCCGGAAACATCATCTGGTCAAGACGTTCTGGGGCTGGCGCGACCAGCAACTGCCTGACGGCACGGTGATCTGGAACGCACCATCGGGACACACCTACGTCATCACCCCGGGCAGCGCGTTGCTGTTCCCCAGCCTGTGCGCGCCGACCGCGGGGCTGCCCGCCCTCCACCCGACGTCGGCCCAGCGGTGCACCGACCGCAGCCTCATGATGCCGAAACGTCGTCGCACCCGCGCCCAGAACCGCGCCGACTACATCGCCACTGAACGCCGCCATAACCGCGACGCACGCCAAGCCCGCGAAACCCAACGGGTTGCAACCCAACTCACCTCATACGGCCCGCCACCCACCGAGGACGACGAGCCACCGCCCTTTTAATCGGGCCTTCAGCCCTGCGGTCGCTTCCCAGACGCGACCTCGTCGGGGTATTCGTCGTAGTACGGCACGTAGCCTTCGTCGCGGCCGGCCAGCACGTAGAGCGGATCTTTCACGTCGGGGCCGTAGCCCTCGTGGCGCAGCTCCACCTTGCGGCTCTTGAACGTCGTGGTTTGCGCTATCGACCTCACCACCCGCACAAACAGCGGCAGCGCATAGCCGGGGAGCTGACCGTACACCGCGCGGGCCAGGGACTGGCCGTCGAACTCGGCGCCGTCGCGCAACTTGACCGCAGCCATCCCGGCGCGGCCCCCGGTGCGTGGAACCTCGACGCCGAACACGGTGCATTCCGCGATGGCCTCGTCGGACCCCAGCGCCGCTTCGACCTGAGTGGTGGCGACGTTCTCGCCCTTCCAGCGGAAGGTGTCGCCGAGCCGGTCGACGAACGCGGCATGACGCATGCCCTGCGGGCTCATCACATCGCCCGAATTGAACCAGCAATCGCCCTCACGGAAAGCGTTGCGCACCAACTTCTTTTCGCTCGATTCCGGGTCGGTGTAGCCGTCGAACGGCTGCAGCCTGTTAACCGGGCTGAGCAACAGGCCGGGCTCGCCGGCGGGCACCCGGTGTACCCGTCCGCTCTCGTCACGCAGCGGGGCGCCGGTGTCGGGGTCGTATTCGACGTAGGCCAACGACATCGGCGCGATGCCCGTTGTCCTGGGCACGTTGAAGATATTGATGAACGCGGTGTTGCCCTCGCTGGAGGCATAGAACTCACAGACCCGCGCGATACCGAATCGTTTGGTGAACTCGTCCCAGATCTCGGGGCGCAGCCCGTTGCCGGCGATCAAGCGCACCTTGTGCGCCCGGTCGGTCGGCTTGGGCGGCTGGTTGAGCAGGTACCGGCAGATCTCGCCGATGTAGATGAACGCCGTGGCCCGGTAGGCAATCACCTCGTCCCAGAATTTCGACGCCGAAAACGACCTGCCCAGCGCCAGCGTCGCCCCGGAATTGATCACCGATGACAACGCCACCGTCAGCGCGTTGTTGTGGTAGAGCGGCAGGCAGCTGTACAGGGTGTCGGAGCCCTTGAGCCGCAACCCCAGCCCGCCGAACGCCGCGAGCGCTGCCAGCCACCGCCGGTGCGTCATCACGCTGGCCTTGGGGAATCCGGTAGTGCCTGAGGTGAAGATGTAGAACGCGGTGTCTCTGGCCTGCACTGCCGATGCCGACGCCGGGTTGGTCGCGGGAGCGCTCACGGCGAACCGCTCGAGGTCTTCGATGGTCAGCGTCTCGCTGTCACCGCAGCCGCCACACTCAGCCACCGCACTGACCAGGTCGGTCTCCGCGATTAAGACCTTGGCGTCCACCAGGCCGAGGCTGTGCGCCAGCACTTCACCGCGCTGGTGGTAGTTGAGCATGCCGGCGACGGCACCGCACTTGACCACGGCCAGCATCGCCAACACGGCGTTGGGTGAGTTGCGCAGCATGATGGCGACGACGTCGCCACGGCCGACACCGCGCGCGGCCAGCACTGCGGCATACCGGTTGGCGGTCCCGTTGGCGTCGCGGTAGGTCAGTTGCTGGTCGCCGAACCTCAGGAAAACCCGGTCACCGTAGCGAGCAGCACGCTCCTGGAATACCGTGCCGATTGACTTCTTGGAGTTCGGCCGAGCCAGCCCGGTCAGCGCTCCTCGCAACATCACCGGCAGGTCGAGCAGTACGCGCGGCGCCCGCGATGCAATGTCGGTCAGACCGACTGCTGCGCGCGCTCTACCGTCGTGATCGGACACTTGATCCCTCTCGATTCCCCTCAGCACTTTGCTCGCCGACCTGAGCCCGCCGACCTCAGGCCGGGGCGCACGCCTCTACTGCGGCACCCACCTTATCGACCAGCACCAGCCGATCCATGGCCGCCTGCGAGATATAACCGCTGTTGAGCAATCCGTTCACCCAGACCCACAGGCCTTCGTAATGCCCCCAGGGGTCCAGCATCACGATGGGTTTGTCGTGCATACCCAGATAGCCCGCGGTCCACAAGTCAAATAGCTCGTCCAGGGTGCCCACACCACCGGGGAGCACGATGAACGCGTCGGAGCGGTCTTCCATGAGCTGCTTACGGTCGCGCATCGTGTCGCTGACGATCAGCTCGTCGGCGTTGGTGTCGGCAATCTCGCGGCGCATCAACTTTTGGGGGATCACGCCGACCGTCCGGCCACCGCGTGCCCTGGCCGCGCTTGCCACCGCACCCATTGCCGAAACGCGACCACCACCCCACACCAGGATCCAGCCGCGCTCGGCGATCGCCTCGCCGAGTTCGGTGGCGAGCTCAAGCAATTCGGGGTGGGTCGGCCCGGACGCGCAGTACACACAAACCGCCCATTCGCGTGATAATTCGCGTTCCGGGCGCATACTCGCCAAAGGTAGACCAAGCCCGCCGGACCCGACCACATATGGGCCATCGCACTACGGCAAGCATGCGCGCACTAAAATCCTTCGGTGCCGGTTCGATGGAAAGTCCCCCAGCATGAGGCCGCCTTGGCGGAGCTGGACGTTGCCCTGGATGACCGAGCACGGCCTGGGGCCGTCGTACTCGGGCCCGACGGCGGCGGCAAATCCACGTTGGCCCGATTGGCCGCCGAAAACTTCTGCCAACGACACCCGACCACACTCATCCGCTGGGTCACCGGCACCCCGACCGAGCGTGTCGTCCCATTCGGGGCCTTCAGCCATCTGGTGGATATTGCCGACATCGGAAAGCCGGCCGCGCTACTGCGGGCGGCCCGAGCATCGCTGGGCAGTGACGATCAGCAGGGCAATCTGCTGCTCGTCGTCGACGACGCCCACGACCTGGACATCCTGTCGGCCACGCTGGTGTACCAATTAGCTCTGGCTGGCACAGCCCGGATGATTGTTACCGCTCGCGGCCCGGACGTTGGAGCCGCACCCGAGGCCGTCGCGGCGCTGTGGACGGACGGCCTGCTGACTCGGATCGACATCGAGGCGCCCGGCGCGGCGACAAAGCCGTCCGAACCAGCGGAGGTCGACGAATTCATCGCCGAGCTACCCGCGGCAGCGCGGGCGGTGCTGGACTATCTCGCCGTCGAGGAGCCGTTGTCGCTCGCCGACCTCACCGCCCTCGCGGGCGACGGCGCGGTGAGCGAGGCGGAGGAGTGGGGCGCTGCGGAAACCCGGGTACGCGGTGAACGCGGTGAACGCGCGGACGACACGGTGGTGTACACAGCGCACCCGCTGTTCGCCGGACGAGCGCGTGCCGCACTCGGCGACGACGGCTCGCGACGACGCCGCACCGAGTTGGTCAAGCTGCTTTCGCAGCACCGGTCTGACCACCTCAGCGACCGGCTGCGGCTAGCGTCCCTGGCACTGGACAGCGACGCCCCGCAGCCCGTCGGTGAGGTCGTCGCCGCCGCGCAGCAGGCGTTGCGACTGGGCGACCTGATGCTCGGCGAGCGACTGGCCCGCTCGGCTCTGGAGCGCTCCGGCGACCTCGCGGCGCGACTGCCGCTGGCACACGCGCTGGCGTGGCAGGGCCGTGGCCGAGAGGCGGACGCGGTGCTGTCGGCGGTCGACCCCGGCGCGTTGTCCGAACCGGAGCTGATGGCCTGGACGCTGCTGCGGGCGGCCAATCAGTTCTGGATGCTCAGCGAGCCGGAGCGAGCCACCGCCTTCCTGCGGACCATCCGCAGTCGGATCCCCGACGCAGGCCCGCGCACCACACTGGACGCGCTGAGCGCCACCTTCGCGATGAACGCGGGCAATGTCGGGAATGCCATCCAGATGGCCCGCGAGGTGCTGGCATCACCGTCAGCCGATGATCAGGCAGTGGCCTGGGCGGCTAGCGCGGCCGCACTATGCTCGGCGCGGCAGGGCCGTTTCGACGACGTCGAGCCGCTGGCACAGCGCGCGTTGGGCGCCGAGCATCCCGGGCTGCTGCGCTTCACGATCGGGCTGGGCCAGACCACCGCCCTGTTGATGGCGGGTCGGCTCGACGCAGCGCGCGAACTCGCTCAGCAGTTCACCGACTTCGCCGAACTGCAGCAGCCAGGCCGCGCGATCGGCGAGGTGCTAATGGCCCACGTGCTCATCGCCGACGGTGAATTCGGTCAAGCGGCGGCGCTGCTCGGCCCCGCGGCGGCAACCCTGGAACGCACCGGCTACTCATGGGGTCCGCTATCACTGATGCTGTTGGCCACCGCGCTGGCCCAGCAAGGACACACCGCTGCCGCGGCAAAAGCGTTGAGCAGAGCAGAATCTCGGCACGGAACCAAGTCGGCACTGTTCACCCCAGAACTCGGTTTGGCGCGGGCCTGGTGCAGGCTGACCGCCCGGGACGCCGCGGGCGCGATCACGGCGGCCCGGGAGGCGGCCCGCACGGCGCAGCGTGCCGGGCAGTCGGCGGTGGCGCTGCGCGCTTGGCATGACGCAGTTCGATTGGGTGACACCCGTGCGGTGGACCCGGTGACAACGCTGGCCGCCGAAATCGACTGCCCCGTAGCCAAAATTGTGGTCAGTCACGCCCGCGCGCTGGCCGACGGTGACGCCGCCGCTCTGGCGGCGGTCTCCGCCGAACTGGCTGTGATCGGAATGCGCGCTGCAGCCGCGGATGCCGCCACGCAGGCACAGCGGTGCGGTGGCCGATAGCGACCCGCTACTAACGGCTCAAGTAGCCGCGCAGCATCGCAACGGCGGCGGTGATCTGGGCGACCGGCACGCGTTCGTCGCGCCGATGCGCCAGGTTGGGGTCACCGGGCCCGAAGTTGACC
>Ga0209530_1000345_pt1 | contig 36446 bp, 29 predicted proteins | sample BlaSpr_A8_Ref_O1_FD_187987 | JGI IMG/M metagenome (GOLD analysis project Ga0209530, IMG submission 187987) | Forest soil microbial communities from Thunder Bay, Ontario, Canada - Black Spruce, Ontario site 2_A8_Ref_O1 (SPAdes) (version 2) | ecosystem: Environmental > Terrestrial > Soil > Boreal...
CACTTTCCTTTTCGGGGTAAGCAAATATTTATTCTCGGCTCTCGCTCTGGCCGTGGTGATCGCATTGTTCGCTTCCTATTTTGATGCCGTAACCGTCGTACCCCTTTTCTGCGCTTATTTTCTGAAGCCCGTCCACAACCTGGAAGAAGAATCGGCTAACTCACCGAAATCCTGGGGCGAACGGTTTCACGCAGGGTTTAACGCCAAATTTGAACGGATGCTGAATGTTTACGAGCGCTGGGTGCGCAAGGCGCTCGACCGTCCCCGCGCAGTTGTTTGGGGCTTCGCTATTTTCTTTCTCTTGTGCTTCGCGTTTACGCCCTTGATAGGCGTCGCCTTCTTTCCGCGCACGGATGCCGGGCAGTTTGTCATCAACGTCAAAGCGCCTACAGGAACTCGCATCGAACTGACCAACGATTACGTGAAGCAGGTTGAGGACATCATCCGAAAAATTGTCAAACCTTCGGACCTCAGCACGATCGTTTCAAATATCGGCGTTTTTCCCGACCTGTCCGCTTTGTTCACACCTAACTCCGGAATGCACACGGCCACTGTGAACGTAGGCCTTAAGGAGGATCACAGTGTCAGCAGTTTTGTTTATATGCGCGAAGTGCGCGAGCAAGTGGCGAAGGAATTGCCGCAGTTGCGCACGTATTTTCAATCGGGAGGCTTGGTCGATGCCGTTCTAAACCAAGGTATGCCCGCGCCGATTGATGTTCAAGTAAGCGGGATGGATCTGAAAACCGGCGACGCCATCGCCCAAAATCTGGCGCGCCAAATCGAGAAGGTACCGGGCGTATCGGACGTTTATATCCCGCAAGACATGGATTATCCGGCGTTGCAGCTGACCGTCAATCGCGAGCGCGCCAGCCAGCTCGGCCTCAGCCCCAAAGAAGTCGTGGACAACGTAATCACCGCGCTCACTTCGGACGTCATGATCGCGCCCAGCTACTGGGTTGATCCAAAAACCGGCAACAACTATTTCGTGAGCGTGCAGTACCCGGAAAATCAAGTAAAGTCCATCGACGATTTGAAGGCCATGCCGTTGCGTTCTCCCAATCTCAAAATGCCGACATTCCTTAGCCAGGTGGCCGATGTGACTCAGATTCAGACGCCCACGGAAGTGGACCATTATCAATTGCAGCGAACGTTTGACGTGTATGTAGCTCCCACGGGAGAAGACATCGGCGGTCCGGCTAAGGCAATCTCCAAGATTATCGCCGGCACTCAACTCCCACCGAACGTCCGCATCAATGTGCGCGGGCTGGTGGTCACTATGGAATCCTCGTTCAAGAGCTTCGGCCTGGGACTTTTGCTGGCAGTTTTGCTCGTTTACTTGATTCTGGTCGCGCAGTTCGCTTCGTTCATCGATCCGTTCCTGATTGTGCTCGCTGTTCCGACCGGTCTCGTGGGGGTGATTTTCACTCTCGCATTCACGGGAACAACCCTGAACATTCAATCGCTCATGGGAATCGTAATGCTGCAAGGAATGGTGGTTTCCAACAGCATCTTGATCGTTGATTTTGCGAACGTGCTGCGCAGCCAGGGGCACACTTTGGTCGAAGCGGTAGCGCACGCGTGCCGCATTCGGCTTCGCCCTATTCTGATGACTTCGCTGGCAACCGTCGTCGGCCTTCTTCCCATGGCTTTCAAACTGGAAACCGGCAGCGAAGCTTATGCGCCGCTCGCTCGCGTGATTATTGGCGGATTGGTTTCTTCCATCATTCTCACCATCTTCGTAGTCCCAGCGGCGTACCTTCTTATCTATCAGCATCGCAAAGAACCGACGACGGCGGCTCTTGCAGAGGAGGCGTATTAATGTCCCCGCGTCATTCATTTTTGATTTTAGCAGCGGTCGCGCTGACGGCCATCCCGTGTGCGGCACAAGCTACCCAGAGCCTCTCTCTCGCAGATGCTGAGAAAATCGCTATCCAAAATCATCCGCAAATTCAGGCGGCCGGATACTTGGCAAATGCCGCACAAGCTCAGGTGACGCAAGCGCGCTCGGCTTACTATCCGCAAGCTGTTGGCAGTATTACCGGCGCGGAATCTGAGCACGATAGCCGCATTTCCGCCGGCGCGTTAAACAATCCGATTATCTACGACCGATTCGCAAACGGAATCGCCGTTAACCAGCTCGTCACCGACTTCGGCCGGACCCATGAATTGGTAAAAAGCTCCAGCCTGCACGCGCAAGCAGAGAAAGAAAATGTGACCACCTCGCGCGCGGACGTCCTGATCAACGTTGACCGGGCCTACTACTCCGTGTTGCGGGCGCAGGCTGTTCTGCGCGTTGCCCAAGAAACCGTAAAAAATCGCCAGCTCGTATCCGATCAAATTACAGCCTTGGAGCAGAACAAGCTCAGATCCGGATTGGACGTGAGCTTTGCCAATGTGGACTTGGCTCAGGCACAACTCTTGCTCATTCAAGCCCAAAATGGAGTAGAGGACTCCTACACGGACCTTTCTACTGCTCTCGGCTATCCCGACGAGAAAATATTCACTCTGACGGAAGAGCCAGTGCCGCCGGCTCCGTCTCCAAATGTCTCCGAACTAATTTCGCAAGCATTGCAAAATCGGCCGGAACTGGTCAGCCGACGCCTGGATGTCCGCTCGGCCCAAAGCTATGCGACTGCTGAGCGAGATTTGTGGTTCCCTACGATCTCAGCAGTGGGCGCGGCGGGGCTGGCCCCTTATCATGAAGAGCAACTGGGAAGCCGCTACGCAGCGGCGGGTTTTAACGTAAATATTCCCCTCTTCAACGGGCACGAATTCGGCGCATTGCGCGCCGAAGCCAACGCACGCGCTCAGGCGCAGGAGCAATACCTTCGGGATCTGCAGAACGGCATTGTGCGCGAGGTTCGCAAGGCTTGGCTCGAATCCAACGCAGCGTTCCAGCGTCTTGCCGTGACGCAACAACTCTTGAGCCAGGCAACACAGGCGCTCGATCTCGCTCAGCAGCGCTATAGGCTCGGCTTGAGTTCCATCATCGAGTTGAGCCAAGCGCAGTTAAATATGACCCAGGCCGAAATTACGCAAGCCAGCGCCAAGTACGATTACGAAACCGCCATTTCCGCGCTAAATTACGAAGTGGGCGCCATCCATTAATTCTAGTCCGCTCGGAACTGCTCTCGTAAAATTATCACTGCAGAATTTAAGAAATGAAGCCTAACTCTCTGCGGGGCGTTCCAAAGTGCCCGAGACCATAGAGGGACGGATACGGCGGAATAGGCGTACGCTGAAAAATCTTTCTCGACAAGGATCGCAGCGGTAAGCCGGAAAATGCAGCCAGCGCTTCAAGCGGAGCAACGTTCCTGACTCCACGCGTTCGCGAGAAATGTGTTCCAGATCGAAATTTCCGCATTTGGAGCAATGGGCAAACCGCTCAAAGGTGGCCGCTACGCGCCAGGCATAATACCGGTGATCGCAGGTGTGGCATCGCCAAGGGCGCAGGCCGACTGCCGAGAGGGACCAATCCAACACGCCGTCGCGATGCGATTGAAAACAATTGGCGCTGCGGCATCGCGGACAAATCATCGTGTAAAATTGCTCCTCTTTTCGCCCGCAGCATACCTAAAACTTTCGCGTCGAGCAAGTTTAAGCGATTCCGTTCCGCGGCGTTGGGCGTGTAGAATAGCGTCGGAAAGGAATCCGTATGGCCGACTATACCGCCGCGCACGCGCGCGCGGGAATTGACGCAAAGCTTCCCGCTCTGGAAACCTGGCCGAATCATTTCCCCGGCTACGAAATTACCATTCGATTTCCGGAGTACACCTCCGTCTGCCCCAAGACAGGCCTTCCGGACTACGGCATCATTACGATCCAGTACCAGCCGAAAAAACTCTGCCTCGAATTGAAGTCCATCAAAATGTATCTGCTGGCTTACCGTGATCTCGGGATCTTTTACGAAAACGCGGTGAACCGAATGCTGCGCGATTTTGTAGCGGCAGTTCATCCCGCTTGGTTTCGCGTGACCGGCGAATTCACGCCGCGAGGTGGGCTGACCACCACGGTGGAAGCGCGATGGCCGTCCCGGGAAGTAACAAAGGTCCGCGCCGGGCATAGACTTCCTGCCAAGCGTCAGCCATAATTCCGTCCCATATGGGCGGCTGCGGCCGCTCTGCCCAAGGAGGCTCGATGAGTTCTAACCCGAACACCCCCGTGGAAGTGACGCATGTGACCGAAGCAGGACTGCCGCGTTGGGTGACGCTGCTTTTCGTCGTAGCTTTTGCGTTGGTGGGCTATTTGTTGTACGCAGGTTACGCAGCACGTCAGAATTTCCACAAAGGCTTGGATGATGCCGATAGGAAGTTTCAAGCGCTCGCTGCCGAGGTCGACAAGACGAATTCACGCCTAGCGGACCTGAAAGGGCAGCTCGAAGTAACGTCGCAGAAGCTCGGATTAACTCAAGATGAGCTCGCGCGCGCGCGCAGCTTGGCGCAATCCATCAAGAAGGATCAGCTAAAGAGCGACGCGCAGCTGAAAGAACAAATCGGCGAGGTCCAGGCCGACACTACGACGAAGTTCGGCCAGGTGGCCACCGAACTCAACGGGACCAAGAGCGATGTTGCTGCAACCAAGGCCGACCTCGAAACCACGAAGACCAAGCTGCAGAGCACCATCGGCGACTTGGGTGTGCAGAGCGGCCTGATCGCTAGAAATCATGACGAAGTAGAAGAGCTCAAGCGCATGGGCGAGCGCGACATTTTTGAATTCACGCTTGCCAAATCTTCCCAGGGCCCCGATCGCGTCGGCCCCATTCAGGTGCAGCTACGCAAAACCGATACCAAGCATTTTAAATACACCTTGAATGTTGTGGCGGACGACAAAACCATCGAGAAAAAAGACAAAACCGTTGGCGAACCAATACAGTTTTACGTCCGCGGAGCTCGCGCGCCCTACGAAATCGTCGTGTTCGATCTCACCAAGGATACAGCGAAGGGATATTTGAGCACGCCCAAGTCGGCGCGTGCGGCACCTCCCAGCGCACCGGCCGGGGCGCCGTCCAGCGCGCCTTCGAGTACCCCGCCCGGGAATTAGAACCAGGGACGAATGAGATTGAATCGCAAGAGGTCGTTTCGGAAAATCACAAACTTACGGGGGTGAGCGTGTGAACGCGGAACGATCGGGCGTTACAGGAGAGCTGCGCATGCGTTTCCGACGGCTTGGCGGTCATTCGCGTTGTCGCGCACTCGTCGCCATAGTTTTCGTTTGTATCTTTGCCGGCAGTTCGCTGTTCGCTCAAACTCCGCCTATTTCCGAGCGCCTGCCGCAGAACACTCTTTTTTACGTGCAATGGCGCGGCAAGTCCTTTTTGGGTGGCGCAGATAAAAAAAACCACGTATTGCAGCTTTTGGAAGATCCGGATTTCGACGTTATCCGTCAAGCGCTCGCGAAGAATCTTCTGCAACACCAGCAGAAGGATGCGTCTGCGGCTCCGGTGGTACAACTTTCCGACCTGATATCATTACTCGATAATCCCGCAGCGGCCGGGCTAATTGCGGGCTCGGCACCTTCCAAAGCCGCTTCCCCGGGCGATCCTTCGCATCTCGGAAGTTTGTTCCTTGTATATGATATGACCGGCAAGACCGATTTAGTTCAGAAGTTGAAATTGGCCGCTCGGGCCGCCAGCAAAGAGAAGCCGCAAATCACAACCTATAGCTTCGGCGGAACTTCCATCGAGGTCAGAGTCGAAGGGCCGAACGCAAACACCGAGTACAGCGCCCAAACGGCAAATTATCTTGTATTTGCCAGTCAGAAAGAAGTGATTGAGGATCTCGTGACGCGCTTCGGCGGTGCAAGTAAGCCGGCACCTTCGGTAACGCAACTGCCCGAATACCAGGCCATTCGCCCCTATATTGGATCCGACGCGGCCGTGGAGTTTTTCGCGCGCACCCTCGATCCGGATCAATGGATTCCCTCCGAGCAAAAGGATCAGCCGTTAGCGAAATTTATTCGCAATCTCCATCTAGATAGAATTCACGTGACGGGCGGAGGCATAAGTTTTTCCGGTGAAGCGGTGCACCTACGCGGCGGGATTCTTGGAGACACTTCCGCGGGAAGCCCTCTCGAATTTGCAGGCGCGAGCTCAGCAACCTTCCAGACGCAGTCGATCGTCGGCACGGCCTCGTATTTCAGTATTTCCCGATTCAACTTTGCGCCGTTGTATCAAATGATTCGAGAAGCTGTTCTGGCAGCCGTCACGCCTCAGCAGGCGATGGGCTTCGCGAGCGTCGAAGCCATGGCGCAGGGCTTTCTGGGGATGTCAGTCACGGACGCGCTGCAGCTCTTTACCGGCGAGGTCGCCTCCCAGCTTTCGTTCACCGAGGACGGAGACTCCCAGCAGATGTTTGCGCTCACAATTCAGAAGCCTCAGGATGTGCTCAGGCTCTTGCGCGCCGGTCTCGCCAAAATGATTGCCGCGGAGGATACCTCAGGCGATACAGCCTACCTGGATTTGTCATATCCCACGCATGATCCAACCAGCGGGCAGGAACGCCGCAGCTTTTATTATCTCGCCGTAACGCCGCAATTTTTAATCGTGGCTCCCCGCAAGGCGATGGTGCGTGAAGCGGTAGCACGGATCAATGGAAAACCCGCCGCAGATTCGGCAGGCTCGATTTTCTCAAACACCGATTTCATTCATTTGCGGTCGCTTATGCCGGAGAAACTTTCCGGGATCGGCGGCGCAGACCTTACTCGGATACCGTGGGATAAAGTAATAATTCGCTACGTTCAGCAAATGGAGCAAACGGAAAAGCAGAAAAGCCCTCCCTCCTCCGGGTGGCTGCAAGCGATCAAGCCCGGCCTGTTCAGCCGCCATTTGCACGTTAGTGCGAACGGCTGGTGGAAAGATTCCAACGGCATTTACTTTGATTATTACATCCAGTAAACGCTGTTTGGAGTCCGTTAGATTTTTATCCGATCACAACGGTTTCCACCCTTTGCTTTTTGCGTGCGCTCACACCATGGGAGATTGAATGAGCCGGCGATGCACAATCTTTCTGATCTTTATTTGCACCTTGCCCCTCAGCTTCAGCCTTGAGCCTGCGTTGCGCGGGCAATCGCCTGCGCCGGCACAGCAAGAAAATACCGAGCCCGCTCGATTTTCCTACAGCGGCAACGCCGCTCAAGTCCCGGCAACCTTTATCTCCAATCTCATATTTCTTCCCGTAAGCATTAATCAGGGCAAACCTTCGCTTTTCGAACTGGATTCCGCTGCAAGCGCAACGTCGGTGGATCCAAGCCGCGTTCTTGACGCCGCGGTCCCCGCCGACAAGTCGAGTTCGACTGTCCAAAATTGCATCCTTAATCTCCCAGGTCTCGCGCTGCCCATGAGTAGCCTCGCGGTCGCGGCCAAAAACGATTTCAGCACACAGACAGGCGTGCCCTATCAGGGAACTTTGGGAGCGGACTTTTTCTCCCGTTTGGTGGTTGTGATCGATTATTCGAGACAAACAATCCAGCTCTACGATCCCGCAACTTATACTTATTCCGGAGCAGCCAAGGGTGTTCAGGGAACCTTCGCCGGTGCCACTCCGCTGGTTCGAGCAAAAGTATCCATCCCGGGGCATAAGACGCTTGAAGCCGATTTCATTGTGAACACAGCACTCGACTTCTCGATCGTTTTCTCAAGGACCTTTACCGATTCCCACGGCATTTCTCCCAATCGTTTCAAAACGATTCCCGCGTCCTACCCGTCGGTAGACGCCGGCGCGAAGATTCTCCTGGGCCGTTTAAAGGACTTTCAACTTGGCGGTTACACGATCGAAGAGCCCGTTGCCGCGTTTTCTCAGTCCAATCCATCTTCCGCGCAAAGTAAAAATATCGCCGGCACAATCGGCGCGGGCTTTCTGCGGCGCTTTACGGTGATTTTTGACCTTCCGCATCAGCGAATAATTCTGGAACCAAACCTGCAGTTCAATAAGTTCGCCGAGGAAGATATGAGCGGCCTTTCGATTGTCGCAAAAGGGACCGGACTCAGGACTTTCGAAATCGTTCGAGTTCAGCCGGGAACGCCTGGCGCTGCGGCCGGTATTCGCGAAGGAGACGTCATTGCTGGAATCGACGACGAACCCGCCGCGGATATGACGCTCACCGCTATCCGGGATCTCTTCCGCCAAGTCGGGCACAGGTACAAGCTGTTGATCGAACGAAACGGGAAAACTCAGGAAATTGTGGTTCAGATGAAACGTCTGATTTGACCCCCTTTGGGGGGACACTACACCCGCGCAATAGTCCTAGTGAAATTTCCTCATAGTTTGAGCCATGTCGTGCAGGCGGGCATCTACTCTGGCGAAAACCCCGCCTGGCGTGAATTTTCCATTGGAAGTGTGCTTGCCGGCGCTAACGCCGGTAAGGATTTCAATCCCCTGCTCTACGGTGCCAACCGGATAGATATGAAACTGTCCCTTGGCCACCGCCTCGATCACCTCGTCGCGCAGCATCAGGTCGTCCACATTTTCCGCCGGAATCAGCACACCCTGCTTTCCGGTTAGGCCTTTTAATTTGCATACGTCGTAGAACCCTTCGATTTTTTGGTTCACGCCGCCGATGGGCTGAATGTCACCGTGCTGATTCACGGAACCCGTCACGGCAAGCTCTTGCCTTATGGGAAGCCCGGAAAGCGCGGACAATAATGCGTACACTTCCGCCGAGCTCGCGCTATCGCCGTCCACTCCGGAATAAGACTGTTCGAAACATAGGCTCGCGGAAAGCGAAAGAGGTTTGTCCTGCGCGAAGGTACGGCGCAGATAACCGGAAATAATCTGCACGCCTTTATCGTGAAAACGCCCGCTCAGGTTCGATTCGCGCTCGATATTGATGATCCCGGTTTTGCCCAGTGACGCCGAAGCCGTGATGCGCACTGGTTTGCCAAACGGATATCCGCCGATTTCGAGCACGCTTAGTCCGTTCACCTGGCCCACGCGGGTGCCGGTGGTATCGATGAACAGCAGATTCTGGTCGATCATCTCGCGAATCTTCGTTTCGGTAAGGTTGTGGCGCTCCACTTTCGCGTCCAGCGCCTTGCGAACATGCTCTGCGGTCACCACTTCCTGCTTTTCGTTTCGCGCGACATAGCAGGCCTCGCGCGCAAGATCGGCAAGATCAAAAAAGCGGGCGGTGATTTTCCCGCGCCGCCCCGCCAGCCGCACTCCATGTTCGAGGATCGCCGCGAATGCGGTGCGATCGAATGGAGAAAGGTTCTCGTCGTTTGAAATCTTGCGCAGACGCCCGGCATACTCGCGGATGATCTCGTCGCTCCAATTCATTTCCTCGTCAAATTCCACGCGGACTTTAAAAATCTTGCGGAAGTCTTCTTCAAAATCGTAAAGCATCTCGTACATATCGCGGTCGCCGATCAGAATAATCTTCACGTGCGTATCAATCGGTTCCGGCTTCAAGGCCGCCGTGCTGAACGGGAAAAACACATCCACAGGCTGAATTTCGAGCTTGCCATGATTCAGCGTGCGTTTCAGCGTGCGCCACACGCCCGTCTCGGTCAACGCATCGAGCGCGTACATCACCAGATAGCCGCCGTCGGCACGCAGCAGCGAACCACCGCGCAAGTCCATAAAATCGGAACTCCATCCGCCACGTGCATCATAGCTGCGATGAATGGTGCCAAATAAATTTGCGTATGTCGGGATAGTCTCGAAGATCACGGGACATTTCTCGCGCTCGCCGTGCGCGAGAATCACGTTTACACCGTACACGCGAAATGGATCCCGGTCCGTGCGCTCGGCGCGCGGTCCACCCGCTCCGCCCTCCGATGGTGGCTGATCTTCTTCCCCTTCGCGTTCTTTGAAGGGCTCCAGATTATCGAGAATGTGATGCCGTACCTCCTCCAGATATTCGGAGATTTGCGTGGTTGGGTATTTTTCCTTGAGTTCCTCAATCACGCCGTCCACCAGCACCGAAGCGGCTTCCTGCTCCAGGTAACTCATTTCACTGGCTAGCTCGCGTGAAAGAGAAAGAGTCTTGCGATAAACGACGGTAAATTCCTGCCGGAACTGGTCGTACTTGCGCTCCAGCTCTTCCGCAGCGGTACTTTCCAGTTTGCCATCTTGCACCAGCTTGGGAATTTCTTCGATCGGAACCATCGCGCCTTCCAGAACCGGGAAAATTTCCGGCAGGGCTACGGCGCCCACTTGCATCCGTCCCAGGGCGAATTGTTCGCGCGCGATGCGCCGCGTGAAATCGTCCATCAATTCCTTCTCACGCAGCGTGAAGCGCTCGACGATGCGGGTCTTCTGGCGCTGGAAAGGCTCGCCTTCGAACACCTGCGGAATGCGGCGCCGCAGAAAATCGATTCCGGTTTCCACTTCCTTCTTGAATGCATTCGCTTGCCCGCGCGTCAGGGTCAGCAGGCGCGGCCGGTCACTGTTCTTGAAATTGTTGACGTAGCAGCGGTCCGGAGCAATCTCGCTCTGCGGATGCATATCTTCGATCATCCGCACGATCATTCCGCCGCGGCTCGTCCCGGAGAGTCCGCAGACAAACAGATTGTAGCCGGGCGCCGTCAGTTCCACGCCCATGCGCAGCGCACGCAGCGCGCGATCCTGCCCCGAATCGCCAGTGGACGGCTCCACTTCAGCCGTCGTTTCAAACGGGATTCGCGCCGGATCGCAGTGCCACCGCAGTTTTTCCGGCGGCAAGCTCGGATGTTTCGAATTGGAATTTTTCTTCATCCCGCTTCCAAAGGCCGCTACTCTAGCACGCCACCCAATTTGTTCCCACCCGCTTTGCCTTTCGTGTTTCTAGCGGATGCGCCCGGCGCGTAGAGATCCAGCATGCTGGCCCCAGCCGCCACCACGATTGGCCCCAGCACAACTCCGAGCATACCGAAAACGCTGATTCCGCCCAGCACGCTGATAAAGACGACTAAACCACCCATCTCCGCGCGGCCGCTGATCATCCACGGGCGAATAATGTTGTCCACCAGCCCCACAATCACGCTGCAAAAGATCATTAGAGCGATTCCCATTCCGATGTGACCATCCACCATGAGGCTGATTGCTGCAGGTACCCAAATCAGCGCCGAACCGACCAGTGGAATCAGCGAGAAGAACCCCATCATCACGCCCCAGAAAATCGGCGCCCGTATCCCAGTCAATCCAAACGCCAACCCGCCCAAAACGCCATGAGCTACTGCAGCCACCAGACTGGAAGTTACGCTCGCAAAAATCAATTCGCGCGTTTCGTCAATCATTTTGTCACGATGCGATTTCTCGAACGGCAGCACTTCACGCAACCGAGCTACGATCGAATCACCGTCGCGAAAAAGGTAAAACATCGCAAGAATCATCACGGCGAGGTGAAACAAAAACACCGCGGTGTTGCGCAAGACGGCGCCGAGCCGCGAACCCAGATAACCGGCGCCCGCATCGGCGTACCGATGTATCACCGTGGTCAGATTGCCGGGGTTCGCATCGGGAAAGCGGGCTTGAACGCGAAGCCACAGATCATTCACCCAGGAAAAATGTCCGCTCTGAATTTGCTGTTGAACTTCCTGAACCGCTTCCACACCTTGATGAACAAAGGCGCCGGTCACCAGCAGCGCCGGCACAATCAATATCAACACCACGCCCACCGTGCTCGCGGTGGCAGCAAGCGTTGGACCCCATTTCCGGGCCAGCCGCGCGTAAACAGGATACGAGACCACCACGAGAACAACCGCCCAGGCAAGCGGAGCAAGAAACGGCTCGAAGACAAGAAAAACCAGATACGCCAACACTACCAGGATGCCGTAGAACAACGCGCTGCCCAGACGCTTCTGCGTAGTCAATTCGACTGTCAATTAGACTCTCTTTCGATAGCCGTCAAAGAGACTGATAGTGTCATTCTGCCGGTTTGTCAACTCCGAGATGATACAATTCATACAGTATTTGGTGGTTCGCGATGGCCGATCCTGTTTGTAAACACCAACGCACGCAGCTCATCGCCAAAGATGACGACGCGCAGTATGTCGAATGCCTCGACTGCGGCGAAATCTTTGAAGTCGGTGAATTAAATGACGGCTCCGGCTCCAGCGAATCTCTCTCCGACGCCTGAACTGCATCTTCTTTTTCGCAACGAAACTTAAAACACGGCTTTCTGGGCGCGTCCGCGGAGAGTAGAATGCCCGCAACGTGCCCATTATTTCTGGCGCCGGAGGCTCCATGGGAAAATTCCTTTGTGTTTTATCGATCCTGCTGCTGGCAGCCTGCTCGGTGTCGGCGCAGGAGGCAGCAAAGCCCGGTGCAAATACTCCGGCGGCCGAATTCAAAATCCCACCGGAAGCTTCAAAACTGGCAAATCCCGTTAAGCCAACGCCCGCATCGCTCTCCCAGGGAAAGAAGGTTTACGACGTTGACTGCGCCGTGTGCCACGGGGAGGACGGCGACGGCAAAGGCGACCTGGCGGCCGATATGAAGTCAAAATTGGCAGATTACCGCGATCCTTCCGCACTGAAAGAATTCACCGATGGCGATCTCTTTTACATCATCAAGAATGGAAAAGGCGAAATGCCGTCGGAAGGCGATCGCGCCAAGCCGGATTCAATCTGGAACCTGGTGAACTATATTCGCTCGTTTGCCAAGAAAGACTCTTCGCCCAAACCGAAAACTTAGCCCCGTTGAAGCTGGCATAACCCCCGAAATTTTCGACTGATAAAAAGGCGATTTTGTTTGCTGGAATCTTGCGACAGGCAACGAGGCCGAGTTAACGAATACCCAGCTTCTCGATGATGCGATTCACGTCCGCAGCGGAGACATCATAAAGCGCGTGCTCATCTTCCTGCTCTAGGCGTCCGCGAAGATATTCAGCGGCAATATAGCTTGCTTCGCGGTCGGAAAGGTTTCGTCCGGCGCGAGCGCGAAACTCTACGAAGCCGGGGTGCGCCAATCCCAGGACAACTCCTTTACCGTCCACAAAAAATTTGCAATCCATCGTGTCGGCATGACGCGTCGCGATTCCGTTCCAGCAATGCGAGAACCGGCAGCGATAGACGTAATCGGTGACTTTCGAGGGAATATCGAAGGCACCGATGAAATCACTCATCGCGCCGGCATTTGGAATAGTGGGATAAGAAGTTTTACCCATGTCAGCTTGCACGTCCGTACCAGGAGATAGGTTTCCGGATCAAAAAAACCAGGCGTTACTTTCGCGCGCCTACGGCAACCGGCTGCGCTGTACCCTGATAGCTGCGAATTGCGGCCGCCACACCCGCACCCGCCGGCACGTGGCGTCCCTGATCGAGCATAACTTTCTCGAGAGCCGCCAGGAACAGCAGAACATTCGTATTCTGGGACGAATAGCCCATCAAGCCAACCCGCCAGATTTTGCCCTTGGTCTTGCCGATGCCACCGGCGATCTCGAGGTTGAATTCGTTCAAAAGTTGCTGTCGGACTTTCCCGTCTTCAAGCCCGCTGGGAATCTTTACGGCAGTCACGGTTACCAACCGGTCGGCGGGATTCGAAACAAATAGCTCAAGTTCCATAGCTTCGATCCCTGCAATCAGAGCTTGCTGATTGCGCAGATGCCGCTCCCAGCGCGTTTCGAGCCCCTCTTCCAACACGATACGCAGCGCCTCGCGCAGGCCGTAAATCAGGGACACCGGCGGCGTGTGATGGTACGTCCGCTCCGAGCCCCACATCGTCATAATCGGCGTGAAATCGAAATACCAGCTTTCGACCGGTGTCTTGCGCGCGCGTATTAGATCCTCAACTCGACTGTTAATGGTGATGGGCGCCATGCCCGGCGGCGCGCTGATAGCTTTTTGCGTGCCGCTGAAGCAAATATCAATGCCTTCGCGATCGACGTTTAACGGTATGCCGGCGAGCGAGGCGACCGTATCTACGATAAGCAGCGCCCCGAGCTCGTCCGCAACCTTGCGATAATTCTCCAGCCGCTGCACCACTCCCGTGGAAGTTTCGCCTTGCGCAAGCCCGACAAACTTGATTTTCTTTCCTTTGCCCGCGCGGCGAACGTCTTCCGGATCAACCGTGCGTCCGAGTTCGCCCTCCACTCGAATCACTTTTGCCGGACTGCGTTCGGCGATCACGGCCATGCGCTCGGAAAACATTCCATTCACGCACACAATGCACTCATCGCCTTCTTCCAGAGGATTCAGCACCGCGGCTTCGATCCCGCCGGAACCCGAAGCGGAGACCGGATAGGTCACGCGATTCTTGGTCTGAAATACGCGCCGCAGCAGCACTTGTACATCATTCATCATTTCGATGAACCAGGGGTCCATATGCCCGACCAGCGGCGCCGACATGGCGCGGTACACGCGTGGGTCCATGCAAGAAGGGCCCGGAGTCATCATCAAACGTGCCGGCGGAAGCAGTTCGCCAATAATTTCATTCATGATCTTGTTCCTCGCAGCATTTAGGTCAGTTCAACTTCGGGAGCCAGCCTCACCCAGATTTGAAGCAAATAATAGGAGGTTAGGACGCCCATCCGGAACAGATAGTCTCCCTAAAATGGCTCCCAGTGGTCAACCTCCATTATGGCCCCATTCTGGCACAACTGCCTCTGCTGGCAGACGGCAGCCCATCCGCATCCGCGGCGAATCGGCCTCGTCGCTCTACCTGCCGTTAACCGATTGGAACAAGTAGGGGTTAGCAGTTTCCGCAACTCCGCGCGCGCCGAGTTGAATGGCCTATACCCGTATGCTAGATTTCCAAATTAGCCCTAATAAATCATGATAGACCAAAAATCCACCGAACCGGCGAAGGCTAAAATCTCGCGGGTCGAAGTCTATTGGCACACGGTCACATACAAGACCGTGGCCCTGTACGTCATCTTGATCATCGGCGGAATCGGTGTCGCGACGTACTTTACCTTCCCTGATCTTTCCACCAAGCTTGTGAAACGTCTTAATGAAGCTGTGTCGGCACACGATGCGGGTGTCGCCACCATCACCGCGCGGCAGGCACGCTTCGTGAACCTCGACGGAAAAGTACAGGTAAAGAAAGTGAATTCCGTTGAATGGCAGAGCGCCGATTATCAGCTCACGCTCGATAAGGGCGATCTGATCCAGACCGGTCCAGAAGGCGTGGCCCGCATGGCCTTTGCTGACGGCACTACCTACACGGTGAAAGGCGACACGCTTGTGACCGTGGAGGAAAACATCGTCGAGCAGGATCACGCTTCGCAAGTCGGTGTACACATTAGCTCGGGCCAGGTGGATCTCGCTACCGGCGCATGGGAAGTCCCAGGCTCCAAGGCGGAAGTTTCCTTTGAAAACGCTGTCGCTTCTCTGCGCGCGAACAGCCGCGCTGCTGTGAGCAGCGATCCGACAACCAAACAGCAACAAATCACCATCGCTTCCGGAAGCGCGGAACTGAATCGCGGTGGCGAGCATCTGGATATCGGTCAGTGGCAACGCGTCACGTTTCCGACGGGCGGAGCTATTACCAGGACGGATGTGCTCGCGCCTCCGCAATTGGACACCCCGCTGAATCTGCAGGCTATCACCGTCGTAGATCCAAAACGTGATCCGGTTCATTTCTCCTGGAAGCCCGTGGCTACAGCCAAGTCCTACGAGTTTCAGGTCAGCACGACTGCTATGTTCAGTAAGGTTGTGGCGGATAAGAAAACAACTTCCGAGGGCGTGGACATTGTGGGACTTGATCCCGGCGATTATTATTGGAGGGTTCGCGCCGTCGATGAGAAAAATGCCGTCAGCGATCAGAGCGATCCCTATAAATTCGCGCTGGTGATTCAGGGTAAAGAGCAGGATATGCTGCTCGAAGTGGACAACACCGTGTTGCAAGGAAATGTGGTCGAGATCATCGGGCGCACGGAGCCTGGAGCGGCGCTAATTATTAACGGTGAACCGGTCGCCAGCATTCAATCGGATGGACAGTTTCGCCATTTTCTGCCACCGATGCCGAAGGGCAGCCATGAGGTGATTATCACGGGCCAAAATCGCCGAGGCGGAACGGCAACCAAGCGCGTACAAGTGGTAATCCCGTAATATAGCTCGTGTACCGGCAGTTTCGAAGGCCGCCAAACAAACCGCCGCCGCAACGGCGCATAAGTAGCAGCCGAGGGGGAAGCAAGACGTGACGAAAAACGGCTATAACATGAGGTCGGTTTTCAGCCTCTTTTCATCCGACCTGGCCATCGATCTCGGTACCGCCAACACGCTGGTGTATGCGCGGGGAAAAGGGATCGTCGTCAACGAACCTTCCATCGTGGCCATCAACAAAAATACCGGCGAGGTGGTTGCGGTCGGTCGCGAGGCTAAAGAAATGCTCGGGCGCACTCCCGGAAATGTGGTGGCTATCAAACCGATGAAAGACGGCGTGATCGCCGACTTCAAGGTCACTGAAAAGATGCTCACCTATTTCATTCAGAAAGCGCACAACCGCCGTGTGCTGGTGCATCCCAGAATCGTGATCGGCGTTCCCAGCGAGATTACTCCTGTGGAAAAACGCGCGGTGCAGGATTCCGCATATCGCGCGCGCGCCAGCGAAGTCTACCTCGTCGAGCAGGCAATGGCGGCCGCGATCGGCGCGGGCCTGCCAATTGAAGAACCTTCCGGAAACATGGTGGTGGACATCGGCGGCGGCACCACGGATATCGCCGTAATTTCCATGAGCGGAATCGTCTATTCGCGCTCGGTTCGCGTAGCCGGAAATGAAATGGACGAAGCGGTGATGCATTACTTGAAGCGAAAATATAACCTGTTGGTCGGCGAGCGCACCGCGGAGCAGATCAAGATCGAAATCGGTTCGGCCTACCCTCTGGAGAAGCCTCTTACGCTGGAAGTGAAGGGGCGCAACTTGATCGAAGGCGTGCCTCGCACCGTCACGATTGACGACAGCGAAATTCGCGAGGCGCTCTCCGAGTGCATCTCGACCATTTTGAATGCGATTCGTGTGGCGCTCGAACGCACGCCGCCGGAGCTTTCGGCTGACATCAGCGACCGCGGCATCGTTCTTACCGGAGGCGGCGCGCTAATCAAGAATCTTGATAAGCGCATCCGCGAAGAAACCGGGCTCCCAGTTTCCATCGCCGACGATCCACTCGCTTCCGTCGTGTTGGGAACCGGGAAGATGCTCAGCGACTTCCGGCTGTTGCGGCTCGTCTCCATCGATTGAGCCAATAGGCTGTTGAAACCATGATCGATACTTTTTCACGCCATCGCCCGTTGACTCTGCTCGCAACTGTCGTTCTTGCGCAGGTGCTTCTGCTCGCGTTTCAGATCAAACGGGAAAACAATGTGCGGCTGATCCGCTATTGGGCCGTGCAATTGATGACTCCTCTTGAGCGCGCCGGAACCTGGACCTTTTCCCACGTCGGCGGTCTTTGGAGCGGCTACGTTGGCTTGCGCAATAGCCGCGCGGAGAATGAGCATTTGCGCAGCGAAGTGGACAAACTCCGCCTCCGGAACTCCGAGCTGGAAAGTCGCTCCGCCGAAGCTCAGCGCCTGGAAACGCTGCTGAATTTTCACGAATCGCATCCCGAAGCACCTATGCTCGCCGCGCAAGTAATTGGCGCCAGCGCCGATCCTACGTCTCACACACTCTTCATCAATCGCGGCGAACGCGATCACCTGCGGCGCAACATGGGTGTGATTACGCCCGATGGTGTAGTGGGGAAAATCGTCGAGGTCTTTCCTTCTACCGCGCAAGTTCTACTCATCAATGACAAAGACAGCGGCGTGGGCGCTCTTTTTGCCGTTTCGCGCACGCATGGGGTCGTTCGAGGCAGTGGCGATCCCGAGCCGCACATGGAATACGTCATCAACGAAGAAAAGCTTCAGGCCGGAGATGTGATCGTCACCTCCGGTGAGGATCGCATTTTCCCCAAGGACTTGGTGATCGGCACCGTCGGTTCCGTGAGACCGGGCAATCCATTTCAAACCATCTCCGTGCAGCCTGCCGCGCGGCTCGACCGCCTGGAAGATGTAATCGTGCTGCTCTCGCTTCAAGAACTCGCGCCGAAAAAGACGGAAGAGAGTCCGGCAGGGACCGGCGTAGCGGCGGCCGCACCCTCAGCGCCAAGATCTGGTGGGATTGTCTCCGACCCGAATAAATTTAAACCGGCTCCGGCTGTAAATAAGAGTCCGGCGCCCGCGCCGCCCGCCCCTCAACAATAAAATGGCATACATGATGAATCTCGGAGCGCACTCGGAGCCAAATGTCGAGGTGCACAAGTTTTACGGCGGCACCGTCCTGGGGACCTGCCTGCTCGCACTCGTTTTTCAGGCCTTTCTGCATAAATACGGACGCTGGTCCGAGCTGATCGATCTTCCGCTGCTCGTCACGATCTATTTCGGAGTCAGCAGGCGCAATCCTGTGTCGGGATTGTTCCTAGGAGGAGCCATCGGCATTCTGCAAGACGCTCTCAGCCATGACAATCCGATCGGCATGTACGGCATTGCAAAAACGATCGTCGGCTATTCCGCATCTTCGGTCGGCGCCAGGATTGATACCGAGCATCCGCTTAGCCGTTTCGGTCTCATCTTTCTGTTCTTCCACTTTCACCAGGCGATCCTGGCGCTCACTCAGCGCGTTCTGCTGAACCATTCCGCGCCCTTGTTCACCATACATCTGTTTGTAGACTCCCTGGTGACCGCTGCGTTCGGTGTGATTCTTTTCGCGCTTCTCGATCGCCTCCGCAAATCGTCCTAACTTAAGGACGCACCTCAAGGATGTCGTGCTTCCAACGGGTTGTAATGGGAGGGTTCTTGCCGCACTCTAATTAAAGAGAAGATGCGGTGCCGTAGCGGTATTCGCGGATTACGGCGTTACGGTCAGCTTCTGCGACTCTTGGGAACGTCCCACCGTGGACGCCGTCACCACAATTCCAAAGTCGGCATCTGGCTTTTTCAACTCCAGGTTGCGTATTGTCTCTTGAGTTTCGCGCCCGGAGACTTGTACGTACGGTGGCAGAGTGTTCAAATTTCCGGCGGGCATCACTTCAAGCTTCACCCACGTGCCCGACGGCGGCGCCGGAGCATCGAGTGTAATGGTCAAATCGACGTTATCGTGTCCCTTCACGGTGCTGATGCTCTTCCCGTTCTTCGTAAACTCAACCTGATTCACCGGAATCCGCGCGTACACGTTCACCGCATTTCGCTCTGTGTATTCCCGGTCCCCCGCAGGCTCACCCGAACAGTGGAACGAAATCTTGGTCGTGACAATTTGAGTTCCAGTCTGCTTCGCCACGTGCTCGTCGTCCCAGAATAAATAAATACCGCTTTGAACCACGGGAATTGTCTGCAGCATCCTCGTCTGTACATTGGTATCCGGCTTGTGTTCTCCGGAGCCGTCATTCCAGTCGATCGTCGCTACGAAATGATCGGCGTAAGAGCACGGATTAATCAGATGGCCTATGGGAGCGTGCCACTGCGCTTGCCGGTAGGAAATTCCAGCTTCGTAGTCGGTGACCGTTAGGAACATATACTTCGACTCAGCGCGCGCCGGTCGCAGAGAGAATCCACCGAGACCCACGGCCAGAAAAGTTATCAATACCGCGCAGATTCGCAAACAACCCTGCCGCATAAGTCGCACGCCCCGAAAATGATTGGAAGACCGCAGAAATACTAGCAACTGCCATAGCGAGAGTAAACAATGTTCGGCGCCGGCATTTAGTTCAGGTAACGGACTAGACATCTGCGCCTTGCGGCCACTCCTCGCAAGGTGCTAATTTGAATGGTACTTCGAGATTTGTTCTGACTCGAGTCGGACGGTGCACCAGGTTCTAGTACGACCCGCCGCAGGAGTTCAATTGCCATCGTGGAGCGTTAACGACCAAAAAATCCCGCAGGGTCGGCTGGCACTGGTCTCCTATGTCTTTGTCGCTATAGTCGCGCTACTCATGGTCGGCTTCTGGAAGCTCCAGGTCGTGCAGTCCGGCCATTTTGCCGATCTCGCGGAACGTAACCGTGTACGTTCCATCCCGATTATCGCCCCGCGCGGGCCCATGCTCGACCGCGAAGGCCGAGTGCTCGTCGATAGCTACCCTTCCTTCAGCATTCTGCTCATGCGCGATGATCTGAAATCGCTGGAGAAGAGCCTTCCCCAAATCGAAGACGGCCTCGGAATCGATCCCGACGATTTGCGGCAGGAACTGGAAGCAGCCAAGAATGAGCCGAAGTTTCTGCCGGTGATAATTAAGCCTGCCGCAACCCAGGCGGATATTGCTTTCGTCGAATCGCATCGCGCCGACATTCCCGTACTCGAACTTATGATGGTTCAACGCCGCAGATATCCTCACAATTCCATGCTCGCAAGCGCAATTGGCTACGTCGGCGAAGTGTCCGTGCAGGACATGGATCAGAGCGAAGGACAGTACCGTCCCGGAGATCTCGTGGGCAAAGCGGGACTCGAGAAGGAATACAACGATCAACTGGAAGGCACCGACGGAATGCGCCGAGTTGTCGTCAACAGCGTGGGTAAGGTCATGCGCACCCTCGACAACGTGGAAGCCATTCCCGGGAAACCGGTTCAGCTCACCATCGACTATGATCTGCAGGCTATCGCCGAAGCGGACATGGTGGGTAAGCAAGGTGCCGTGGTAGCGATGGACGCGCGCACCGGCGAAGTCCTCGCCATGGTTAGCCGCCCAACTTTTGATCCCAATGATTTTGCTGTCAGAGTCCCCAAGGAAGAATGGCAATCGCTCAACACCGATAAGAAAACGCCGCTTCTAAATCGCGCCATCCAGGCGCAACTAGCTCCTGGCTCCGTATTCAAGATTGTAATGGCCACGGCCATGCTTGAATCCAAACAAATTTCCGAGAACTTCACCGCCTATTGCCCGGGATATGCGAATTTTTATGGACGCACATTTCACTGCTGGAGACCGCAGGGACATGGCGTGGTGGGCCTCCACGCGGCCATCGTCGATTCCTGCGACGTTTTTTTCTATAACGTAGGAAAGCTGCTCGGAATTGACACGATCTCCCATTACGCCTCGGGCCTCGGTTTCGGCAAACGCACCGGAATTGACTTGCCCGGCGAAGAACCCGGACTCGTGCCTTCGGAAGAGTGGGTCGAACGTGTCTATCACCACAAATGGTATGCAGGCGAAACCATTTCCGTATCCGTGGGCCAAGGCGCTGTAACAGTCACCCCGATTCAATTAGCCCGCATGGCTGCTGCCGTCGCCAGTGGCGGCAATTTGGTGCAGCCTCACCTGCTGAAAAATTTCGCAAACTCGAAAGTCGATCATTTCGCTATCTCCGACAATACTGTCGAGCAGGTGACCCAGGGACTCTACGGCGTCGTCAATGAAGGCGGCGGCACCGGATATCATCTGCGTCTGCAAAACATCGATTTGTGCGGGAAGTCCGGCACCGCTCAATTGATGAGCTACGATGCCGCGAAACGCCTCGGCACTAAGACCATGGATGGATGGTTTGTCGGCTTCGCTCCACGTCGCAATCCGGAAATTGTCATCGCCGCAATCGTTCAAGACACCATGGAGCACGGCGGTGAAGCTGCCGGCCCAGTTGTGCGCGACATTGTGAAAGCCTATTACGATAAGAAGAACGCTCGAACGCTACAGCAAGCCACGACCGATTCGCCCGCACAACCCAATTCAACGCAGCCTCTTGTTGCAACTGTTGGAGCGAAGCGCCCATGAAAGACCGCCCGCGCACTCAGGATTTCGATTGGGTTTTGCTCGCCATCGTTGCCGCCATCACCACTCTCGGTGTGCTGGAGATTTATTCTTCCACGCACGCCAGCGCCATGGTCGGAATGCAATGGAAGCAACTTATGTGGCTTGGCGTCGGTATCGCCGCAATGTTCATTATTTCGCGGATTGATTACCACACCCTGATGGATCAGGCTCCCGTGCTTTACATGTTCGGACTGGCCACTTTGCTGGTTGTTCTGGTGATCGGCCATTCGCGCTTCGGAGCCAAGCGCTGGGTCTCGCTGGGTGGTGGCCCCAATTTCCAAGTGTCAGAGTTGATGAAGTTGATTATAATCATTGTGCTGGCTCGGTTCTTTAGCGAAGTCCGCACGGACCGGCTGACGCTTACGGATCTGGTGAAAGTTGCCGCGCTCACCTGCATCCCGGTAGGCTTAATTTTGATGCAGCCGGATTTGGGAACAGCGATGGTGCTGGTTCCTGTCGCCATTGTTGGCGCATTCCTTGCAGGAATTGAATGGAAGCATATGGCCGTCGGCTTGGTGCTGGTAGCGCTCATGATTCCAGTAGGCTGGAATATGCGGCACCATCTAAAGCCTTACCAGCAGCAGCGTATCGAAACATTCCTCCACCCCGAGGAGAACCCGCGCAGCGCCGGCTATCAGGTTCTGCAGTCTGAGATTGCCGTCGGTTCGGGCGGATTTTGGGGCAAAGGTTTCGGCAAAGGCAGCCAGAACCAGCTGGGCTTCGTGCCCGTGCGATATTCTGATTTCATTCTGGCCGCGCTTGCCGAGGAACAGGGTTTCATCGGCGTTTGCGTCGTCTTGCTGTTGTATCTTGGTTTGATTCTGCGGCTGGTGGACAACGCGCAGAAGGCAAAAGATCGTGCCGGGATGTTCATCGTGATGGGAGTGACCGCCATCCTCGGCTTTCATGTTCTGGTCAACGCTTCAATGGTGATAGGCTACATGCCGGTTACCGGAATTCCCTTGCCGCTGATGAGCTACGGCGGGTCGGCAACGGCATTTGTCTTTTTGGCTTTGGGTCTGGTGATGAACGTACGCATGCGCCGTTTCGTCAACTGAACCCGCAACTACATGACACAAAGGATTAGAGGCATCAGCACTTCAGTACCCCGAGCCACAGGCCGGGAATTCAATTTCAAGATCAGGTAAGCATCGGTGAGGAAAGCAATCGCACATTCTGACAAGTCTTTCCTGAGCGGCACGTCGTGGCGGGTACAAGGTTTCGCCTTGCCCCACGCCGGCCGAGCGCGCGCATGTGTGTGCGCCGCCGCCCTCCGATGCGCCATGAGGAGTTTACATGTCGAAGGAAATGGTCATCTCGGCGAACCCGCACGAGACGCGGGTAGCCATTCTCGAAGAAGGTCAGCTTTGTGAGTACTATGTTGAACGCGAAAAAGAATTTGCGTTAGTTGGAAGCATCTACAAAGGCAAAGTGACGCGCGTGCTGCCAGGCATGCAGTCCGCCTTTGTGGAGATTGGCCTCGATAGCGACGCCTTCCTCTACGTCAGCGATTTCCTGGAAGACATCGAGGAATTCGACCACATTGTCACCACCGTAGAGGAGAAAGCCCAAAAGATGGAAGCGCAGGGCGGCCAGGTTTTCGCCGCGCCCGGCGCCACAATTCCGGCTCTTGAGCCTGCTGATGTCGAAGCTATTCCGTTCCTTGGCGACGATGCCTCGCACTCTGAATTTGCGGCGACGGAGCCGGTCCCGCTTGCGCCTACCGTAGCTCAGCACGAACCAAGCCATGCCCCTCCCCCGAGCCGCCCACGTTACGAAAATCGCCCATCGGGCGGACACGGCGGCGGCGACCGAGGTGGTCGCAATTTCCGCGGTCGTGGTGGACGCGGCGGCGGCCGTAATTTTCGCCGCGATAGCGGAAGCCGCGGCGGCGAGCGGAGACCAGGCCGCGATCTCCCGTCTTCAAAATATGCTTCGTCTCGCCCTTACGAAGAAAGTTCGGCCGAGCCCGCTGCGGCCGAGGGCCACGTATCCATAATATTGCCGGGTGAATCTCTCGCGAAATACCGCGAAAAGCCCGCTGCACCCGCGTCATCCCCCGTTGAGCCGTCGGAAAATATCGCTACGCCGATTCCCACGGAGTCTTCGGCCCATTTCGCGCCGGAGCCTTCGCAGTCCCAGCCGAATGCTTACGAATCGCCCGCGCAAGAGTCGCCCGTGACGTACACGGAATCCCCGGACCCGAGCGCTCGCCTCGCTCCACCAATTTTTCCAGCTCGCCGTCCGTCCACGTCTGCGTCCGGCTTGGAGCCCCTTCCCGGCGAGAAGCTCTCCAAGTGGAAAGCGCATCAGCATCTTCCGATCGACGCCAAAGAAGATCTCGACGCTCTCCCCGTTCCCGACGCTGTTCGTTTCGCGCCTCTCGCGCCTCTATCGCCTTTGGAGCAGACCGAAACAGAAGATCGCCCCGCTCACGATTCGCGGGAACTCCATGATTCAAGCGCCCAGCTTGAATCCAGCGCGGATCGAGAAACTCACTTCGGTCACGAATCTGTCGAAACCGCTCACGCGCACACCGATCATCTCCCCTCGGACCTCAGCGAGGATGAAGTCACCGCGCTAGCCGAGCATATTGCCGAAGCTCAGGATGATGCCGCCGCGCGCGTGGCCCAGGATCGCGTTTTCGCCGCCGCAGATGCCGCAGCGGACGGACATGGCTCCGAAGCAGACGCGGAAGTGGAAGCAGAAGAAATCGACGCGGCCGAAGAAGAAGCCGAAGAGGAAATAGATCACGAACACTTGGAAGCTTTTTCGAACGAAGGCGGACCTTCGGAAGCCACGCGTTCGGAGGCAGAGGAAATCGATGCAGCAGACGCAGAAGCCGAAGAACAAATAGCGCACAGCGCCGAAGAACATCACGAGCACTCAGATAGCGAGCACGCGGAACACACCGAAGGTCATGAAGGCGAACACTCCGAATTAGCGCTGTCACCCGACGGCATTGCAGCCTCGGCGGAAAATTCTCAATCTTTGGTTCAAAAGCCGGTACAAGCCCGGGTACGCAACGACTTCCGCTCGCGCATGCAGAATCCCGCTCGCCGGGGACAGCGCGATCGCGGACGCCGCGACGACCGCAATCGCCGTCCGCAGCACAGCCAGGGCCATCATCGCCCGCAGCAGCCTCGCCGCACGCAGCTCATTGCCGACATGCTGAAGCAGGGCCAGGAAATCATCGTCCAGATCGCCAAGGAGCCGTTGGGCAAAAAAGGCGCGCGCATCACGAGCCACATCGCTCTTCCCGGCCGCTTCCTGGTTTACATGCCCACGCTCGACCACACCGGCGTCTCTCGCAAAATCGCGTCCGCCGAAGAGCGTTCCCGCTTGCGCCATCTGGTGAACGACGCTAAGGGCGCTTCAGGCGGCGGTTTCATCGTGCGCACCGCTGCTGCCAGCGCCGCTCCCGATGAAGTCCGCGCCGACGTGGAATTCCTCACCCGCACCTGGACCGAAATTAAAGCCCGCTCCGAACAGCGCAAGGCTCCCTCGATCTTGCACCGCGATTTGAACCTGGTCGAACGCATCCTTCGCGACTACATCACGCCCGATTTCGGCGCCATCTGGGTCGATACCGAAGAGGAGTACACCAAGGTCGTTGACTTCATGAGTCGCTTCCAGCCGCAGCTCGTGGGCCGCGTGAAGCTCTATACCAAAGAAACCCCGGTCTTCGAAGAGTTCGGCATTCAGCAGGAAATTGACAAAGGCCTGCGTCCAAAAGTGTGGCTGAAATCCGGCGGCTATATCGTCATCAACCACACGGAAGCGCTCGTAGCCATCGACGTGAACACCGGGAAATTCGTGGGCAAAGGTTCCAACCGCCTGGAAGACACCATCGTCCGCACCAACCTCGAAGCGGTGAAGGAAATTGTCCGTCAGATGCGTTTGCGCGATCTCGGCGGCATCATCATCATCGACTTCATCGACATGGAAGAGCGCCGCAATCGCGAAAAAGTGATGGCCGCCCTGGAAGATTCTCTTCGGGCCGACCGCGCTCCTTCAAAAGTTCTGCGCTTCAACGAGTTCGGCCTGGTCGCAATCACGCGCAAGCGCACCAAGCAGGCACTCGAACGCACACTCTGCCAGCCGTGCCCCTATTGCACTGGCTCCGGCATGGTGAAATCAATTCCCACTCTGTGCTACGAAATCCAAACCGAAGCGCGGAAAATGGCTCCGGAAGTCAGTTCCGGCAGCCTCACCTTGCGCGTTCATCCTGAAATTGCCAAAGCTCTCAAGACCCGCGAATCCGAGCTAATGGACGAACTCGAGCGCTGGGCCAAGAAGAGCATCATCATCCAGGCAGATCCGACACTCCATTGGGAGCAATACGACATCTACTAGGGATTGAAGTTTCCGGATGTCACAGATTAGAAGTTGAGGCGCCGCGGAACCAATCCGCGGCGCCTTTTTTTCCCTGGCGGGAAGCGTGTCGCAAATAACTCCGGGCCACGTCTGGAGGTTAGAGTGCCTTGCCCCGGGCGGCCTGCCCTTTCAGAAGAAATGTCTTGGGAAATCTGCCTTCGCCGCAAATCTTGAAGGACCCGAAGTCTTTGTACCATTGCCCGTCCGGCGCTACCGGCTCGGATTCGCGCCAAAGTTTAAGCTGGTAAAGATCCTCGGCAGTGATTCGGCGTTCCGCGAGGCGATCGAAAAGATGTTGCCGGAGAGCTGGCGGGAGATTGGTCCACTGAATCGCGGGCATTACTCGCCGAAAGTCATTCGCGCAAGTTCCTTCTTGAGCTTTTGGCGTTCCACAGGATCTAAAGTTTCAGAAAGCTGGTTTGCCAATGCGAAGAATCGTTCCTTCTCCGCCTCTTTGGATTGCATGCCCGCCTCAATTAAATCGACGAGCACGCGGCTGGCGCTCGTCTTCCGCGTTTTGGCGATCGCCCGTACGTGTTTGGCAATGCGCGTGGGGATCGTGACGCTCTGTCGAACGGCCTTCTCCGATTTAGCCATATCGATCATTTTACACCATCTTGCACCACAATGCACCGCACTTGTGTTATGGCTGCCCCCCTAAGTCGCCGCACAATTCGGTGTGCTATCATGTCGCGAGCGTCAAAGTTACAACTCCGAGTAAGGAGCTCGATTTGGCCGCCCGCGTCCTCAACGGAAACGTTATCCGCGATGAGATTTATGCGGAGCTTGCTGGCGAAATTTCCGCGCTGGCCGCGGCCGGAATTCGCCCCGGACTGGCCGCCGTACTGGTTGGAGACAATCCCGCCTCGAAAATTTACGTAAAGAGCAAAATCGCCGCATGCGAAAAGCTCGGACTTGCAAGCATTCAGGTAACGCCGCCGGCCACCATCACAACTTCCGAGCTACTTGCCATTATCGAGGACCTGAATCGCCGCGATGACGTTGACGGCATCCTGGTTCAGCTCCCCCTACCAGCGCAAGTGGAAACAAGGAAAATTCTCGAAGCGGTGGACCCGGCGAAAGATGTGGACGGGTTTCATCCGCTGAATGTCGGCCGTCTGGTCGCCGGCCGCCCCACGCTAGTTCCATGTACGCCGGCCGGTGTGATGGAACTTTTGCGCCGCAGCAGCATTCCGCTCGAAGGCGCAAACGCTGTGGTCGTCGGCCGCAGCGATATCGTCGGGAAGCCAATGGCGCTTCTTCTGACGCACGCGAACGCTACTGTCACAGTCTGCCATTCGAAGACACGCGACTTGCCCGAAACGGTTCGCCGCGCGGAAATCGTGGTTGCCGCCATGGGTCGCGTGGCGATGATCACGCCCGATTACATCCGTCCCGGCGCCACGGTAATAGACGTTGGCATCAACCGCGTCACGGATTCCTCTCAAGCAGAAAAATTCTTCGCGCATTTCCCCGAGAGGCTCGCTGAATTTCGCGCCAAAGGCACAGCCCTGGTTGGAGACGTTCATCCAGACGTGGCCGGCGTTGCTGGCGCGCTCACTCCGGTGCCAGGCGGCGTCGGACCGCTCACTATCGCTATGCTGATGAGTAACACGGTGAAAGCCGCACGTTTGCGGCGCGGCTCGCGCGTACCAGCTGCCGCGGCCGTCCGGCACTGATGCTTTTCTATGCTTAGGGTCGGCCTCACAGGCGGAATCGCGACGGGCAAGACAACGGTGGCCTCTATGCTCCGGGACCGCGATGTTCCCGTGCTCGACGCTGACCCGCTCGGCCACGAGCTTCTCGAGCCTGGCCAGGCAGCCTATGAAGAAACCGTCGCCGCTTTCGGCCCGGAGGTTCTCGACGCAGGCGGTAAAGTGAGCCGCGCAAAGCTCGGCGGCATCATATTTGCTGACGCTCAAAAGCGCGCGCAGCTCAATCAGATTCTTCATCCGCGAATCCTCGATATTCTGCAAAAGTGGTTTGCAGCGCTCGATGAACCGGAAGGTCCGGAGTTCGCCGTCGTTGAAGCCGCGCTCATCGTTGAAGCCGGTTATAACCGCAATCTCGACAGGCTCATCGTTTGTTGGTGCCGGCCCGAACAACAGCTGGAACGTTTAACGCTTCGCGGACTCTCGATGGAAGAAGTCCAGCAGCGCATCAGTGCGCAAATGCCGCCGGAAGAAAAGCGCAAACTCGCCGACGAAGCGATCGATTGTTCGGGCTCCATCGAGGAGACTCAGCAGCAAGTGAACCGCGCTGTTGAAAAACTCAAATTAGCCGGCTCCGGGAGAAACATTCCCTGACCCGGCAGCGTATTTACAGGTAGGGACGCAGAACACCGCGTGCCCTGTATTGTCTTGGAAATCTTCAAGAAAAGGACGTTTGCCATGCATCGACCCGGAGACAAAAGACGCGCAATCCGCCTGCTGGCCATCGGATTAATCATAGGCCTGGGCGCATATTGGGCCGGCTCGCGATGGGGCCAGCGAGTTCCCTCGGTTGTAAATGCTCTGCGTTCGTCCTCAACTCCCAGCGAGGCGGGGCTGGATCCCACAGAAGCCGAAAACGTCCGGATCTACAAACAGGCGGCGCCCGCCGTCGCTAACATCGTCACACGAACAGTCGAATACGATTTTTTCTTTAATCCCGTCCCGGTGGAAGGCGCCGGGTCCGGCTTTCTGATGGACAACGACGGCCACATTTTGACGAACTTCCACGTCGTCCAGGGCGCGCAAACCATCGAAGTCACTCTGGGCGATCAATCGCGTTACAAAGGAAAATTGGTCGGCTCCGATCCGAACAACGACATTGCACTGATTCAAATTGATCTCGCCGGACGCAAAATCACCCCCTTGCCCCTCGGCGATTCCCGCAATTTGCTGGTCGGCCAGCGCGTGCTCGCCATCGGCAATCCGTTCGGATTCCAGAGCACCCTCACCACCGGCGTGGTTAGTTCGCTCGGACGCACGGTGCAAACGCGCGAAAATACCTTTATCGATGAAGCCATTCAAACTGACGCATCCATCAATCAGGGGAATTCCGGCGGACCATTGCTGAATTCCCATGGTGAGGTGATTGGGATCAACAGCGCGATTTATACGCCCGCTGGCGCAGCCGGCGGCATTGGCATCGGCTTCGCCATTCCGATCAATACCGCCAAACGCGTCGCCAATGATCTGATTACGCGCGGCCGCGTGCGCCATGCCACTCTTGGAGCCGAAGGCCGCGCCCTCTGGCCGCGACTCGCTGAAGCGCTGAATCTTTCCACACAACAAGGAATCTTAATCGAGCGAGTCGAGCCCGGCGGGCCCGCCGCCCAAGCCGGTATACGCGGTGGAACGAAATCCCTGACGGACAACCGCATGCAGGAATTACGCGTTGGCGGCGACGTTCTGATCGCCATTGACGCAAAGCAAATCGCCAGCCAGTCCGACTTGAGCCTCCTGTTGAATCGCTCTCAACCCGGCGACACCGTTACCGTCACTATTGTGCGCGACGGCAAAAAAATGGACTTGCCCGTAAAGCTCGGCGGAGATTGAAGCATTCGCCATCTAGTCTGTGGCGCATCCGGATGAAAATGGAAAAGACGGACTATGGTCTTGACGCTCCCGGGCTTGTCCGTGGATTTCTATTCGGCGGTCCGGCGCTGTTCGCGGCGGGATATTTCTTGGTTGACTGGGCCAAGGCAAGGAACATCGGGCCTTTGATTGGTTTTGGCTATGCGGCGTTTTATACCGGCATCGTACTTTTCTTCGAATCGTTTCTATTGATGGGCAGCAGCTATTACGGAAAGTTTCGCGCCCGCGACAAGCTTCTCGATAGTCTGCATCTTCGCGGGGATGAAACCGTTCTCGATGTCGGTTGCGGCCACGGACTGCTGCTCATCGCGGCTGCCAAGAGGCTTCCGCGTGGGCGCAGCATCGGGATTGACCTGTGGTCTCAGGTGGACCAAGGAAATAATTCGCGTGAGGCGACGCTGGAAAACGCGAAGCTCGAAGGAGTGGCCGATCGGGTGGAAGTGCGCGATGGTGACATGCGAAAGCTGCCCTTCCCCAACGCCTCGATGGATGCAGTAATAGCCAATCTTGCCATCCACAATATCTCGAACCGTGAAGGTCGCCGCGAAGCCATCGCCGAAATCGTACGCGTGCTGAAACCCGGAGGGCAAGTCGCGCTGATGGATTTCAAACACGTGGGCCAATACGCGGAAGACTTGGAGAAAGACGGAATCGCGGATGCTCGCGCTTCCGGTCCCATCTTTTGGATTTTCCCGCCCGTTCGAGTCGCTCGCGGCCGCAAGACTTAATCAAGGGTTGGAGGCAAACTTCAGCCGTTTTGCGCCTCGTTCTTCGCGCTATACAAGTGATGCTTACGTCGCGCGGTCACTCCATTCTTCGCGGAGATTTTCGCGCTCGTCTTCGCTAAGTCCGAACCACGATTCGGCGACATCCCGGACGCGCTCCAGCGCCGCCTGAATTTCTTTTTGTTTTTGATGAACGATTTCGCTGTCAGCGTCCACCGGCACGCGGATCGGCGGCGCCACAAACATCACAGCGCGTGAAAATGGATACGGAAGCTGAAACAAATCCCAGGACTTCTTGAAGGTATGCGCTCGTTGCAGCGCGATGTGAAACACCGAGACCGGTTTTCCCGTGCGCCGCGCGAGAATCACAGCTCCCGGTTTTGCAACGTAACGCGGCCCACGTGGGCCATCGATCGTGAGCGCCACGTGCTTCCCTTCTTCCAGCCGGCTCGCCATAATCGTGAGCCCTTCGATGGCTCCGCGCGACGAACTTCCCTGGGCAGTCCCGAATCCGAGCTTTTCGATTACGCGCCGCGTCCACTGCCCGTCGAAATTCACAGTATTCAGCACTACGATTCCGCGTTTGCGCCAGACCCAGATCGCGGAAAAAATGCAGCGGTGCCAGAATGCCCCGATCGCAGCTTCACCTGCATCGCGAATCTGCACTGCATTTTGCACCCCGACATATTCCACACGCAGCGTAGGCCCAATCAGCCGTACCACCCAATACACCGCCCAGGCGATGACCGGAATTTGCATTCGCCGCCAGCGCGAAAGCTCTGGTGGACGCGCGTCGAATTGCTGATTGGCATTTTGGCGGTCGTGCGGGACGGCCGATTTCGCATCATTTGCCACTGCGGTATAGTATAGAACTTCACGCAAATTCAGATGTACTCCAGAACACAATTCGCGCGCAGCCATAACACTGTTTTCAGCTTCGCCGGGCGACACAGGCTCTGCCAGCGATTCTTTGTCTCCATCGCTGAAGTTTTTTTTGCCTTTGTGCTTATTTTTCTCCGCACGCCGGCACTGTCTGCGCAGCAGACGCCTGCGAATTTGATCGGCCGCGTGGAAGGCAACGACGTTTCAGTCGAAGGCGGCTCAGGCGCGGCCAACCTCGGAAATAGCGGTCTGCCGGATGGGGGAACAAATGGGCAGCTCTCCAGCTTTTCCGTCACCAACGGCAGCGTGGTGACCGTACACGTGGGGCAGGCACGAATGGCGCTCGCGGCCGGCGGCCAAATCGACATTTGTGGCCCGGCAAAATTTACCGTGCTCGAATCCGGCGGCGCGATTACTCTGGCGCTGAATTTCGGACGCATGCGCGTGCAGATTCCCGCGACGGCTGCTTTGCGCATTTACACGCCCACCGTCGTTGCCACACCGCTCGATATCGGAGGAGCGGTTCGCGACATTACCGTCGGGTTGGATTTGAATGACTCGCTGTGCGTGCTCTCGACCAGCGGCGCCATCCGCCTCGAACAGCAATTCAGCGGAGAAGGATTAATCGTGCCGCAAGCGGGGGAATTTTTTCTCGCAGGCGGAAACCTTATCCCGGTTGCGGGCGCGCCGGGGAGTTGCGAATGCACGGCATTTGTGGCGCGGGCTACTCCTCCCCCGGCGCCGTCCCAGCCCGTGCCCGCGCAGAACATCCCGCCCGCGTATATGATTCCGCCGGTCGTATCGCAAATGCAGCCCGAAGTCGCGCCCGCGAACACCGCGGTCGCCGAGCCAGCGGCTCCAAGGAGCAGAGTGCAGATTGCAGTGCTCGCACACGCGAATGAAATGCATCCGGTACCGCCGCCATCACAGAACAACGTCGAGCCGCCAATTCCGGATATAAGCATTCCCCAGTACACCGTAATCGTGCAACCGTTCATGATGTCTGTGACGCCCTCTCCACTGCGGCCCGCGGATACTCCGACGGATACGGCGCTGCTGGTGCGCGTGGCGCGCGTTGCGCCGGAGTGGGAGTTCAGCGGCCATGTCGATGCGCCGGAGTTTGCGGTGGACATGCAGCGGGCGTTGGGGCAAAAGGCTTCGGCAGCGCAGCCACAGCCGATACCTGCGAGCCAGCCCGCGAAGAAGAAGCGCGGATTCTGGGGCTCGATCAAGAGCATCTTTGGCGGCGGTGACGAGACCCGCCAGTAATTTCGCGCTCGGGTAAAAGAGAGCAGATCCCTCGGCAAAGCTGCCTCGGGATAACAGGTACGTGAGTTTTGAGCCATCGCAGATTTTCCGGTGTGGTTAGCTTTACATTCCTTCGTAGTTGGGGCCGCCGCCACCTTCTGGCGGGACCCAGTTGATGATCTGGTAGGGGTCGGCAATGTCGCAGGTTTTGCAGTGGACGCAGTTTGCGGCGCTGATCTTCAACTTTGGCCCGTCTTTATCGGTCACCATTTCGTATACCGCGGCGGGACAAAAATATTGGCACGGGTTTCCGTATTCGCGGACGCAGCGGTCGCCGCAGATATTCGGCTCCAGAACGATGAGGTGGCAGGGCTGATCTTCGTCGTGGCGCGTTCCGGAATGATAGACGTCGGTGAGGCGGTCGAACGTGAGTTTTCCATCGCCGCGAAAACGGGTGGATTGATCCACGAGGGTGCGGTCGCGATTCAGCTTCTCGTATTCCTTGTAGCCCGCTTCGCTGTGCATGGGATCGACCAGGCCGCGGCCGCCAGTGATGAACTGGATTCCCGATTTTGCGAGGCCGGTCCAGAGGCCCCCATGAAATGCCTGGTGAAAATTACGGACTTCCCACAGCTCTTTTTTGATCCAGCTATTTTCGAGTTTGGTTTTATATACGGATAGCGCCTTTTCGGATGTGTCTCCGGAGCAGAGCGCTTCGTAAATTGTTTCGGCGGCGAGCATGCCGCTCTTGATAGCCGTGTGAATGCCTTTCAGGCGCTGCGAATTCAGCAGGCTAGCGGAATCACCGATGATGAGTCCGCCGTCCATGTAGGAGCGCGGCATGGAATACCAGCCGCCGTAAGGAACGGTTTTTGCGCCGTAGCGAACGAGCTTGCCGCCGTCCAGGATTTTCTTGACGAACGGATGAGTCTTGAACTTTTGAAACGCTTCGTGCGGATCGAAGAGCGGATCGTGATATTCCAGGGCGACGACCATGCCGAGCGAAACACGATTGTCGCGCAAGCCGTACACCCAGCCGCCGCCGTACAAGTCAGAGCTAAGCGGCCAGCCGAGCGTGTGCGCGACGTATCCGGTATCAATGCGTCCGGGTTGCACGTCCCACAATTCTTTTATGCCAATGCCGTAAACCTGCGGATTCAGGCCGTCGAGTTTTAGATTGTTGACTAGCTCTTTGGTGAGCGAGCCGCGCGGGCCTTCAGCGAGTACGGTTACTTTTGCGCGCAATTCGTAGCCGGGAGTGAAGTTATCTTTGGGCTTGCCGTTTTTGTCCACGCCCTTGTCTTCGGTGAGGACGCCGGCGATTCCATTTCTGCCCGAGGCTTTGTCGTACAGAAGGTTTCTGCCGGCAAATTGGGTGAAAAGGTTGACGCCCTTCTTTTCGACCAAGCCGCCGAGCCATTTCACTAGTTTGTTGAGCGAGACGACGTAGTTGCCGTGATTTTGCAAGGGCGGCGGAGTGATGGGAAGCTTCCAGGAATCATTTTCGGTGAAGTAGTAGGCGGCGTCGCCGGTGACGGGCGTATCGAGCGGCGCGGTTTTTTCGAAGTCGGGGACGAGCTCGCGAAGGCCGCGCGCGTCCATGATCGCGCCGGAAAGCTGGTGCGCTCCAATCTCGCGCGCTTTTTCCAGCACGTAGATATTTTCGGCGGAGAGCGCGGGAGATTTACCAGCCTGGGTGTGCTGCTCAATCAGATTCGCGAGGTGCAACGCGCAAGCGAGGCCTGCCGGGCCTGCGCCAATGATCAAAACGTCCGCTTCGAGTTGTTCGCGTTCGACGGTCATGGTGTCATTCGGAGGCCAGAAGAACGGCTGAAATAGCGAGATCCCATTTCTGAATATTTTGGCGATTTGAGCAATTCGCCGCTCTTTGTTTTCTGTAAGTTACAGGGCGTTCTACTTCCTGAGTTTGGCGATTTAATCTCGCGAGTTTGGAGTCAGAAAATGACTCGATTACAGGTACATTCCGAGAGAGAAAACTGCCGCTCGCGTGATTCGTCGAGGCTGTCCGAAGTGGCCAGGCGGATAAGCTCTGCCGACGACCTGAGAGAATCCGAGAAGCCTGAAGCTGCGGGGAGCAAGCGGGGAAGCCAATCGCACAGGCGCACGCAGGACGGACGGATAGAGCGCCCGTGCGCTCTGACTGCCTTTCGCCAAATTTGCCAAAACTAATCACGAAAAACGCTAGCACGTTGCTTGGCGAATTTCAAGGATTCGCACGCTGTGGACATTGTGGAACTTCGATGCCATCAAGTATGCCCGGGAAGTGATTGGCAAGCCGCACGTCATGGCCCTATTGCCTCATTTCTCTTGAGACATAAGTGTCGAAGCCGAAGGCGCGGTGATTTCAACGGTCGCAGGAGGTCCGAAAGTAACGTCTGTCGGATACCAGCTTCGGGTCGCGTATTTGCCAATGATAAATCTGACGGTAACAACTATTTGATGATCTGGATCGACACTCGCGGGCTGGCAAAATTGCCATTGCCTAACAGCTTTTACCGCAGACTCTCGTAATAGAGGATTCCCTTCCTCTATCACATTGATCTCTCCGGGTATGCCCTCACCATCGAAATGCACTCGTAAGCGCACATCGCCAGATATGTGTGACTGGCGGGCAATCGGCGCATAGCGCGGGGCAACGAACTTACAAAGACAGAGGTCCTCATCGCCGGAATAAGTTTGAACTGATACAGCCATAACCAATAAAAACAAGACCACAAGTTTGTTTCTCATGAGAATCCCTTTCTCTAAAAGATTCTGAGGTCTCAGTGATTTTGACTACACTGCAATTAAGCTATTGACAGTGAAATTTCATTTTTCTTCCGCTTGACCCGTAAGAACCCGGATGATACCACTGAGGTAGTTAACGCTAAAGTGATTTGCCTGTGTTTATGCCACTGAGCAATTCTGGTCCGAATGATTCGACGAAGCCTCTGAGAGGGACGAATGACTAGCTTGTGCGTGCTCGCGCTCGCAGCGACGGCGTTTCTTCAACCGGTCGCTCCTGTATTTACTCTGCGGCAGGCGCAAACATCCGCCAATGGTCAAGAAGTTTCTGCGCTGGAACAGAAAGCTAAATCGGGAGATGCAAAAGCTCAAGTGCAATTGGGACTTGCTTACGCGACCGGAGATGGGATTCCACAAAACGAAGCCGAATCCGTGAAGTGGTTTCGAATGGCCGCTGATCAAGGCGACGCAGGCGGTGAATACTATTTGAGTGAAATGTATGCCACGGGTCGCGGTGTTCCGGTGGATTTTGCGGAAGCTCTGAAGTGGCTGCGGAAAGCGGCAGACCAGGGTGAGGCACATGCGCAATACAATCTCGCGGCAATGTACGTGCAGGGTCTGGGAGTCAGCAAAGATGACGTCGAAGCCGCCAAGTGGATGCGGAAGGCCGCAGATCAGGGCTTGGCTGCGGGACAGTTCGGTCTTGGCTCCATGTATGCACACGGCAAGGGCGTTACCGAGAGCGCATTCGAAGCCGCCAACTGGTACCGTAAAGCAGTGGAACAAGGCGACCCTGCCGCAATGAATAACCTTGCCTACCTGCTGGCAACCACTGCCGATTCGAAAGTCCGTAACTCGAAAGAAGCTGTGGCCATAGCACAGAGGGCCGTTGAGGCACAACCCTACCAGCCAGCATACTTGGACACTTTGGCTACGGCCTATTTCGAAGCTGGGCAACCGGACAGGGCCGTGGAAATAGAGCGTCAAGCATTGGCCCTGAAACCGGACGACCCCGACTATAAGAAGGCCCTCGAAAAATACGGTGCCGCTAGCCAACACACGGGGACTCAGAAGCCATAAGACGTGCTCTATCTGCGTGGGCCAAACGCGAAATCTGGGCTATTGAGATGATGAAAAAGTGTCGCAGGCGGTTAGGCTGCCCGAGGTGAATCCGCGCTTGAACCAGAAGTCGCGCTGGGCGGAGGTGCCGTGGGTGAATTTGTCGGGCATTACGCGGCCGGTCTGCATTTTTTGCAGA
>Ga0209530_1000346_pt1 | contig 36386 bp, 27 predicted proteins | sample BlaSpr_A8_Ref_O1_FD_187987 | JGI IMG/M metagenome (GOLD analysis project Ga0209530, IMG submission 187987) | Forest soil microbial communities from Thunder Bay, Ontario, Canada - Black Spruce, Ontario site 2_A8_Ref_O1 (SPAdes) (version 2) | ecosystem: Environmental > Terrestrial > Soil > Boreal...
CAGGCCTGCCCAGGCCTGAGGGGCGGCGGAGTACTGAGCCCGGGCACCATCCAGGGGGGCACCGGCGTCCCGTTCTACACCATCTGACCGCTCCGTTGAGGGAAACGCCTGGACGCCAGCCAGCGTCACCCGGCGCGACTTGGAGTGGTGACGGTGGCGGCGGCGTAGGCGCAGCCCTTGGTGGCGCAGAGGGTTACGACGCCCTTGGGCGGGCTCTTGAGGCCGCCCGAGCCGGCCGGAGCCACCGTGTCCTGGCGGAGGGTCCGGTCGCCGCAGGCCGGGCAGTCCCCGGCGACCGGAGCGCCCCAGCGATTTCCAGGGTTTGCCACCAAGAGGGCACCGGCGGCGATGAGGCCGGCGAGGACGAAGGCGACGACACCGATGACCAGCAGCCAGCCGGTCACCGTGCCCAGGGGCAGGAACGGGATCGACTTGATGAATGCCCGCACCTGGAAGATCAGCACCCAGCCGACCGCGGCGCAGACCGCCGCCACGACCAGCGAGATCAGCAGATTACGACCGGACCGGCGGTTCCTGCGCGCCCGCTTCGCCGCCTCGATCAGCAGATCCTGATCAGTAGCCATGCCTGCCCCGCCTCCTCCGTGCCCGCGCGACTCCGTCCCGGAGATCCACCGCGGTGCCCATGTCCTGACGATACACATCACATCCCGCGATATCGCCATCTCGCCGCTGTGATGAGACCGGAAGGTGCACCGGGGTCACTTCTGATCACGCAACGCCGTCCTGCGGTAGCTCCCTGACGACGTCGGCGGGGTCCTTGTCGTCGCGCAGGCCCTGGAACCGCGGGTGGCGCAGTTCGCCGGCGGTCGTCCACTCGCTGAAGCCCACCTCGGCTACCAGGCGGGGCTGGACCCAGTGCACGCCGGATCGCGGCAGCTTGCCGCCGGCGAACGGGGAACGGTCCTGCTCCAGGCCGGCCAGCGTCGCGTGCAGGCTGTCCAGCGTCTGCTGGGTGAAGCCGGTGCCGACCTTGCCGGCGTAGATGAGCTGGTGGCCGGGGTCGTAATAGCCAAGCAGCAGGGCGCCGAACCCGGTGCGGGTCCCCTGCGGGTCGGTGAAGCCGCCGATGACGAATTCCTGGCCGCTCTCGCACTTGAACTTCAGCCAGTCCTTGGTCCGGCCTGGGCGGTAGGGCGAGTCGGCGCGCTTGGCGATGAGGCCCTCCCAGCCGCTGGCGCACGCGTCGCTGAAATAGGCCTCGCCGTCGGTGTCCTTGTGCTCGGTGAAGCGCAGCGGGTCCTCGAATCTCAGCAGGTCGCGCAGGAGCTGCTTGCGTTCGAGCAAGGGAAGCGGGCGCACATCGCGGCCTTGGGCCCACAGCACGTCGAAGATGAAGTAGTAAACCGGCACCGCAGCGACCAGGTCCGGTCCGGGATGACGGACTCCCAGGCGCTGCTGCAGGCGGGAGAAGCTGGTCTGGCTGCCATCGAAGGCGACGATCTCGCCGTCGATGATGAAGTCGTCGGCCTGCTGGACCACCAGAGCCTGGGAGAGCTCGGGGTAGGTGCTGGTGTCTTCCTTCTGGTTGCGGGTCATCAGCCGGACCGCCTCTCCGGATCTGAACGCCAGGCATCGCTCGCCATCGAGCTTGCGCTCGAAGATCCACGCCGGATCTGAGAACCGGTCCCTGGTGAGCGTGGCCAGCTCTGGGTCGAGCCAGCCGGGCTGATCCGGCCTGGCAGGTCTTGCTGGGGCAGTCATGGCTTCTCCGATGGCTACGGTACTGGTCGCCAGGAACCAACCTAGATGACTCCCCGCTGCTCACGCCGCCTCGGGGGCGGGTACCGGGGCCTTGCTTTGCATGGCGGCGGCGGCCTTGGCGATTTCTGAGCGCCGGATGAGGAGCAGCGCGACGGGGACGGCGGTCAGCCCCGTAAGCCCGCAGACCCACAGCGCCCAGTGGAATCCGCCGGTGAGCGCGACCGCTATGCCGTGGCCCTGGCCGAGCAGGACATGGGAGTGCGCGGCCGCCACGGTAGACGCGACGGCTATCCCGATCGCGCCGCCGAGCTGCTGGGATGAGTCTATGAGCCCGGAGGCGACCCCGGCGTCGCGTTCGGTGACCCCGACCAGGCCTCCGATCGCTACCGGGATGAACACCCAGGTGACGGTGCCGGTCAGGAAGAACGGGCCGGCCAGGTTCGCCCAGAAGCTCGCGTGGGCCGGCATCTGAGTCGCCCACAGGATCCCCGACCCGGTCAGGGCCATCCCGGCCGCCATCACCACCTTCGCGGACGCGCGGGTGACGAGTATCTGCGCCGGCCCGGCGAGCGCCACCCCGGTCAGGCCGACGACCAGCCAGGCGAGGCCGGTCTTCATCGCCGAGTACCTGAGCACCTGCTGCATGTACAGGGTGCCGATGAAGATGTAGCCGTAGAAGCTGGCCCCGAGCAGGAAACCGACCGCGTTGGATCCGGCGAGGGTCTTCAGCCGGAACAGCCGCAGCGGCAGCAGCGGTGCCTGCGCCCTGACCTCGATGACGACGAACGCGACCAGCAGGGTCGCCGCCGACGCGAGCAGGGCCAGGGTCCTGGTGGCCGTCCACCCGGCGGCCGGTGCCTGCGAGATGGCGTAAACCACCATGACCAGGGCCGCAGTCACGGTGATGGCGCCGAGCGGGTCGTAGCGGTGCCGTACGCCGTGCAGCCGGCTTTCCGGCACCACCCGCCGGGCCAGGAGCAGCGCGGCCACGCCGATGGCGACGTTCAGGTAGAAGATGTACTGCCAGCCCGCGTACCGGGTGAGGGCTCCGCCGGCCAGCACGCCGACGGTCGCCCCGCTGGCACCGATGGCGCCCCAGATCCCCAGCGCCTTGTTGCGCTCGGCGCCTTCGGGAAACATGTTCATGATGATCGACAGGGCGGCGGGCAGCACCGCGGCGGCGCCTAGGCCCTGGATGCCCCGCATGATGATCAGGAACGTGTCGCTGGTGGCCAGTGCGCAGCCGAGCGAGGCCGCGGTGAACAGCGCCAGCCCAGCCGTGAACATGCGCCTGCGGCCGAGCAGGTCAGCGGCCCGGCCGCCGAGCAGCAAGAACCCGCCGAAGGCGAGCGCGTACGCGGTCACCACCCACTGCAGGTCCGACTGCGGGAAGTGCAGCCTGACGCCGATTGTCGGCAGCGCGACGTTGACGATCAGCAGGTCAACCGCTGTCATGAAGTACGCCACGGCGAGCAGGGCGAATGCCCGCCACCTGCGCACTTCGCCGGGTGCGGCAGCCTCAGCGCCGCCGATATCGTTCCTGGGGTCTAGCGAGGTCACGGGTGCCTCCGGTCTGCGTGGTCAGGTCCTCGCCAGTTGAAGCACCAGCCGTACCGCCGATTCAGCGATGAACCCTGGCCGCCGCCGGTGTTGCACTCTCAGGAGGCGGGTTGGCCTAGTCGCTGCTCAGGCCGGGGAGGCTTTTCGCTTGGCGTAGTAGACCGTGCCTTCCCAGTCAGGCGTCGGGTCGAGTGGCTGGAAGCCGTTTTTCAGTAGGCAGGAGATCGACCCGGTATTGGCAGGCTCGACGCCTGCTACGAACAACGAGATGTGCGCTAGCTGAGGGCAGGTCAGCAGCGCGGCGATGACGGACGTACCGTAGCCCTGGCGTCGCAGGGCCGGATCCACTACGTAACTGATGTTGGCGGTCGGTACGTGAAAGCTACTGATCACACCGCGGCCGTCCGGACTGCCATCCCAGGTAGTGCAGCGATCGTAGGTGTCGCAGCCGGCATAACCCACGGCCGTATCGCCTTCCCACGCCAGCCAGTTGTAACGGCCGGTCTCGGCAGCGCCGCGATACTCGTCCAGGGGACGTTCGTCGAGGTCGAGGACGAGAGCTGGCCAGCCCGGGCCGCCCAGCCATCGCCGGGTGCCGGCGTCGGCGAACCAGCGCTCAGTCAGCGGCAGCTGGCATCGGCGGAACGGCCGCAGGCAGAGCATGCCACGATCGTAACCGGGCAAGGGCGGCGCGAGTTGCGGGACCCATGATCCAGCGTCGTCGCGGTCGTTCTCTGTGATCGTGGGTATTTCTTGACCAAATACTGGTCAGAAATACCCATGATCATGGGAACGGGCTTTGTCCAGCTGCGGGGTCAGCTGGTTACGTGGGGGAGCAGGTCGGCGATCGTCTCCAGGATCAGCGGCGCGCCGGCCTGCTCGAAGTCGGCGCGGGTGGCCATGCCGGTGAGCACGCCCGCGACGAGGCCGGCGCCGGCGCGGAGGCCGCACTCGATGTCGGTGGGGGTGTCGCCGACGACAGCTAGCGAACCGACCGAGTCCCCGCGCAGGCGCAACAGCGCGGTCAGCGGCAGGTCGGGGCAGGGCCGGCCGCGGCCGGGGAACCCGGCCGTGCCCGTGTCGGCGGGGGACAGGGCCAGGTCGATCAGGCCGCCCCAGCCCAGCGCGTGGAGGATGGCGTCCCTGGTGGCGGGGGAGAAACCGGTGGCCAGGCAGACCTTGAGACCGGCCTCGCGCAGCTCCTTGAGGGTCTGCTCGGCGCCGGGCAGCGGGGCGATCTGGCCCGCCCTGACGGCCTGGTCGTAGTGACGCTCGAAAGCCGCGTTCGCCTGCTGGGCACGGTCCTCGTCGCCGGTGATGTGCCGGAACACCTCGATCTTGGACCGGCCCATGGTCTGCTGCGCGTACGCCATCGCCTGATCGAACGCGTCGGTGCCAAGACCTAGCTCGGTGACGGCGGCGGTGAACGCCTCCATCACGACGCCGTCGTCGGCGACGGTGGTTCCGGCCATGTCCAGGCAGGCAACGGTGATGCGTGTCATTCGAAGGTCTCCTCTGCGATAGCAGGTGAACAGGTCATGCCGCGGCCGCCGGGGCCCGTGACGAGCAGGACGCCCGGGGCCACCTCGGACCGCAGGTACAGATGCTCGTCAGGGTCGGTCACCTCGCTGTATACACCGGCCCAGCGGCGCTGCACGGGTGGCAGCGGCTGGCCGAGCAGCAGCTCGGCGCGGGCACGCAGGTGGTCGTAGGCCTCCTCGTCCACGTCGAACGTGAACGGCTCGTCATACTCGTGGGTGTCCCCGATGGTGAGACTGCCGTCGGCGCGCTGGACCAGCAGCAGCTGGGCCCGTGCCTGCGCGGCCACCGCGGTCTGCGGGGGGAGCAGGTGCCGTCCCGGCAGGTCGTAGGCGGGGTAGTAGCGCAGCGAGTCGCCGTCCGCCACCGAGGTGGTTAGCCGCTCGCCGAGCGGCCGGGTCTGCATCATCTGCAGCCGGACGCGGCGCACCGGCGGGGCAGGGAAACCCGCGAGGTGCGGGCCGGCGATGCCGGTCAGCGTCGCACCGGTGCACAGCACCACCAGGTCGCCGTGATGCCAGGTCCCGGTGTGGTCGCGGACCCCGTTCGGCGCGATCTCGACCGCCTCACGGCCGGGCAGCCACTGGTATCCGCCGGTCGTGCCCGCGGGGGTCCGGGGGGAGGCGTTCCCCCCGGAAAGAAGGTAGGCACGCAGCGCGGGCTGGGCGACGCGGGGCTCCACGATCGCGTCGGTCCGGCACCACAGGCCGCCCAGGTACTCGCCGCGCAGGGCGGGGTTGACCTCGCGGACCGCGGCGGGGTCGAGCAGCTCGAAGCCCCGCTCCTCCGCGTCGGGCAGGGCGAGTGCTTCCTTCAGCAGGTGCAGCTCGGTGTCGCTGCTGGCCAGCGTCATCGAGCCATGCGGGCGGAAGCCTGTGCCCGGTGCCAGCTCGGCGATCTCCGCCCACAGCTGCCGGGCACGCAGCGCGAGGCTGACCTCGGCGCCGGCCCGCCGGCCGCTGACCCAGACCAGGCCGAAATTCCGCACGCTCGCGCCGCGGGCCTCGGGCTCTCTTTCCAGCTGGACAACCGCGAACCCGCGCCTGCGCGCCGCGATCGCGTGCATCGTGCCGAGGACGCCCCCGCCGACAACTATCACTCGTTCCATGGCGTTCACCTTTAAGTCAAAGTTCATCAAACATGTATAGCCAAGTTTGCCACAGCGGGCGATGATGGGTCAAAGCGGAGCAGAAGCCACACGGTGGAGGCGCGAGAGTGATTCAGGAGACGACAGCCCGGTCCGTGTTCGCCGTGGACTGGCTGCTGGCGCAGGCCGCTGGTGAGGCGGAGATACCGGGCTCGTTGACGGGCTCGTGGCGGCAGTAGCACTCCGAGCCCAGGATGCCGGGCATATGACGTACTGACGGGAACCACAGTCCGTTTTGAGTACAAGGACCAGGGGGCGGAGCTGCGGACCAGCCAGCCGCTCATCCAGCTCGGCCCGGACGGGACGGTCCGCGGGGTCCGGTTCAACACCCGGGTCCTGCACGCGCGGACCGCGTTCAGCGTCACCGGGAGCCGCTAGCACACTGGAGGTGCTGCAAAGGTGATTGACCAGCTTGAAGCATTGTTCGCTGGGCCGGGCGCGGGGGAGTACCTCGGCGAGGAGGTCACCATCGGGGTGCACATGCGCCAGGCGGGCGCGCTCGCGGAAGCGGCCGGGGCGGCACCCGCGCTGGTCGCGGCGGCGCTCCTGCACGACGTCGGGCACCTGCGCGGTGAAGCCGACGCCGGGCACGGCCAGGCCGGCGCGGACTGGCTGGCGCAGTGGTTCGGGCCGGATGTCACCGAGCCGGTGCGGCTGCACGTCGCCGCGAAGCGGTACCTGTGCGCGACCGATCACGGTTACCTCGCGAAGCTGTCGCAGGAGTCGGTGCGGACGCTGGCGCTGCAGGGCGGGCCGATGAGCGCCGCCGAGGCGGCGCAGTTTGAAGCGCGGCCGTACTCCGGCGACGCGGTACGAGTCCGGCGGTGGGACGACGAGGCCAAGGACCCGGCGGCCGAGCCACCGGATTTCGGGTACTTCAGCCGGCTGCTGGCCGGGCTGGAGCGGCCCGGCGGGACAGGGCGTTGACCGCCACCGAGTTATGCACGCTGAACGCTACCGCGCTGCCCAGGTAGCGGTCATCGGACGACTCAAGCGGCACGCCGGCCTGGTCGGTGGAGTGGCGGCGCTCGCGCAGCATCGGCACCCGCGGGCTCACGCCGAGCAGCCGGGCGTCCTCCGCGGACGCGGGGATCGCGTCGATCACGTGCTCCGCGTCGGCGAAGACTATGCCGTGCTCCTCCAGCCGTTCGGTCACCGAGCCGCGTTCCATGTCCATGTCGGCGATCAGCCTGCCGACGCGGTCGGGGAAGACGCCGCGCTCGATCATGACCGGCCGGCCTGACAGCGACCGGACCCGGGTCAGGTGGTAGATCAGCGCGTCCGGCGCGATCGCGAGCCGTTCCGCCTCCAGTTCCGTGGCGGGCCGGCGGACCAGGCTGATCACCTTCCCGCTTGGCTCCTCGCCCATCGCCCGTGCCCAGCGGGAGAAAGACAGCAGCTCACCGAAGCTCTGCACCCGTGCCGCCCCGATGACCACGCGGCGGGCACCGCGGCGGGACGCGATCACGCCGTCGGCACGCAGCGCGGCGAAGGCCTGCCTGATGGTGCCGCGCGACACCGAGTACCGCTCGGCGAGCTCGGACTCCGAAGGCAGCCGGGTGCCCGCCGCGTAGCCGCCCGCGGCGATGGCATCCTTGATGTCATCCGCGACCTTGCGGTAGAGCGCGAGTTCCCCCCGGCCAGCTGCCATGACAACAGAGCGTATCGGTCAATTGGTCTGTGCCGCCGCTCGTGCCGTTAACGATTCACCACATCGTGGGCCTGCCGTCGCAGGGTGGTCCGCCCGACCGGCTCGCCGCAGGCCGCGCAGCTGAGCTGGGGGACCAGTGTGTGGCCGCAGCTGTGCTCGTAGACCACCGGCGGCCCGTCCTGGTCAGCCAGGTGGCGGTCTCCCCAGTGCATCAGGCTGAGCAGGACCGGGCGGAGATCCTGGCCGGCCTCGGTAAGGCGGTACTCAGACCGGGCCGGGTGCTCGGAGTACTGGCGGCGTTCCAGGATGCCGGCGCTGACGAGCGTGCGCAGCCGCGCGGTGAGCGTGTCCCGCGGTGCGCCGGTGGCGCGGATCATCTCGTCGAAGCGGCGGTTGCCGAGGAACACCTCGCGGATGGCCAGCAGGGCCCATTTCTCGCCGATGATGTCCAGCGTGCGTGCGATCGAGCAGATACGCGGCTCAGTGATGACGGAAGCCATGCTGTCCAGTATACGAACAATCAGTCCGGAAAATGGACTTACAGGTTGCCGTGCCGGTATGGTTAGTCCAGATTTCGGACTCACTCGAACCAGGCAGCGGAGGACCCCCGTGACTAGCGCCGAGGTACGGCAGGTGCCGCGCGACGCGACCCAGATGAAGCGGGGCACCGCGGGCATCGTGGCCGTGCTCGCGCTGGCGGTGTTCATGTCCAGCCTGGACCTGTTCATCGTCAACCTGGCCTTTCCTTACATCGGGCGGGAGTACCCGGGCACCAGCCTGGGCTCGCTGTCCTGGGTGCTCAACGGCTACACGATCGTGTTCGCCGCCGTGCTCGTGCCGGCCGGGCGGTGGGCGGACCGGATCGGCCGGCGGCGGCTGTTCGTGACCGGCCTGCTGGTCTTCACGGCCGGCTCGCTGCTGTGCGGCGTGGCGCCCTCGGTGATCCTGCTCATCGCGGCCAGGGTCATCCAGGCGGCCGGCGCCGGGCTGATGGTGCCGACGTCGCTGTCCCTGCTCCTGGCCGCGGTGCCCGCCCCGGCCCGCCCGCAGGCCATCGGCACCTGGTCGGCGGTCGGCGCGCTGGGCGCGGCGCTCGGCCCGGTCATCGGCGGCCTGCTGGTGCAGGTCAGCTGGCGATGGGTGTTCTGGATCAACCTGCCGGTGGGGATCGCCGCCGCGGTGCTGGCGGTGCGGCTGCTGCCGGAGAGCAGGGACGAGGGGGCCGCGGAGCACCGTCCTGACGTGCTGGGCGCGGGGCTCCTGGCGGTCGCGGTCGGCCTGGTGGCGTTCGCCCTGGTCGAAGCGCCGGATTACGGGTGGGGATCGGCGCGGTTCCTCGGGCTGGTGGCTGCCGCGTGCGTCGCCGGGGGCGCGATGGTGTTCCGCTCGGGCCGGCATCCGGCGCCGGTCCTCGAGCTGGACCTGCTGCGCGCACGTACCTTCAGCGGCGCCTTCGTCGCCTCGGTGCTGTACTACGCGGGGTTCAGTGCGTTCGTGCTCTGCTCGGTGGAGTTCCTCACCGGCGTCTGGCATTACTCGGCCGTCCGGGCCGGGCTTGCCATCGCGCCGGGCCCGCTGATGGTGCTGCCGTTCGCCCGGGTGGTCGCGCCCCGGCTCGGTAAATGGCTGGGCGGGGCCGGCCGGGTCGCGGTGCTCGGCTGCCTCACCGGCGCCGCGGCGCAGGCGCTGTGGCTCGCCAGGATCCAGGTGCATCCCGCCTACCTGACCCACCTGCTGCCGGCGCAGCTGCTCGGCGGCGCCGGAGTCGGGCTGGCGATACCGTCGCTGCTCGGCGCCGGCAGCGCGTCGCTGCCGCCGGCCAGGTTCGGCACCGGCAGCGGAGTCCTCAACATGGCCAGACAAGTCGGCACGGTCCTGGGCGTGGCCGGCCTGGTCGCGATACTGGATACCCTGAGCCCGGCCGATCCGGTGGCCGCGTTCCGGCACGGAGTAGTGCTGACCATCACCTTCTTCGCTGCCGCGGCGGTGGCAGCGGGGGTACTCCTCACCCGGAGCCAGCCTGCCCGCACATAAGATTCTCCGTTGTGGAGATCTTTCAGTCGGGCAAGCTCAGCAACGTCTGCTACGACATCCGGGGACCGGTGCTCAAGCGCGCCCTGGAGCTGGAGGCCGCCGGCCAGCGCATCCTGAAGCTGCACATCGGCAACCCGGCCCCGTTCGGCTTCGAGGCGCCGCCAGGGATGCTCGCCGACATGATCGCCAGCCTGCCGCAGTCCCACGGCTACAGCGACTCCAAGGGCATCCTGCCGGCGCGGCTGGCCGTCGCCGCCCGCTGCGCGGATATCGGCATCGCCGGGGTTGACCCCCATGACATCTACCTCGGCAACGGCGTGTCCGAGCTGATCGTGATGACGCTGCAGGCGCTGCTCAACGACGGCGACCAGGTGCTCATTCCCGCGCCTGACTACCCGCTGTGGACCGCCGGGGTGTCGCTGTCCGGCGGCCAGCCGGTGCACTACCTGTGCGACGAGGCCGACGGCTGGCAGCCGGACCTGGCCGATATCGAGGCCAAGCTCACCCCCCGCACCCGCGCCATCGTGATCATCAACCCGAACAACCCGACCGGCGCGGTCTACTCCCGCGCGGTCCTCGAGCAGATCGCGGACGTGGCCAGGCGGCACGACCTGCTGATCTTCGCCGACGAGATCTACGACCGCATCCTCTACGACGGCGCGCAGCACGTGCCGATCGCCTCGCTCGCCCCTGACCTGCTCTGCCTGACCTTCGGCGGCCTGTCGAAGAACTACCGGGTGGCGGGCTTCCGGTCCGGCTGGCTGGTGCTCTCCGGGCCGAAGGCACATGCCCAGTCCTACATCGAGGGCCTGGACATCCTGGCCAACATGCGGCTGTGCCCGAACGTCCCCGGCCAGCAGGCCATCGCCGCCTCACTCGGTGCGGATCACAGCATCAATGACCTCGTGCTGCCCACCGGGCGGCTCGGCGAGCAGCGGGACCGCGCGGCCAAGCTGCTCGACGGCCTGCCCGGCGTCAGCTGCGTACGCCCGATGGGCGCCCTGTACGTCTTCCCGCGGCTGGATCCCGCGGTGTACCCGATCGCGGACGATGTCCAGTTCGCGTTCGACCTGCTGGAGCAGCAGCAGATCCTGGTCGTGCAGGGGACCGGCTTCAACTGGCCGGGCACCGATCACTTCCGCGTGGTGACCCTGCAGTACGCCGACGAGCTAGAGGAGGCTATCGGCCGGATCGGTGCTTTCCTCGAGACCATCCGCAGGTAGCCGCTCGCCGTTTCGCCGGCCCGGCAGGAACGCCGCGACGAGCAGCGCGGTGACCGCGAGCACGGCGATGCTTACCAGCGCCGTCAGGTGCATGCCGTGCGTGTAGGCCCGGTAAGCGGCGGCGGCGTGCGCCCGGCCCAGGCTGCCGCGGTAGGCACTGGCCAGGACGCTGCCGAGGACCGCGGGGGCGAGGGAGACCGCGATCCGCTGCAGCGCCCGGTTCAGCGCGCTGCCCGCGCCGGCCTGGCTGGGCGGCAGGGTGGCGAGTACCGCGTCCGCCGACAGCGGCAGGCTCAGCCCAAGCCCGATGCCGAATACCGCCAGGGCCAGCGCGACCGTGCCGTAACCGCTGTCCGGCCCGGCCAGCAGGAGCAGCGCCAGCCCGGCACAGCAGATCAGCATCCCGGCGCAGATGACGAGCCGGACCCCTAGCCTGGCGGCCGACTTCTCGATGACCGCAGCGCTGGCCAGCATGGCGCCGATCATCGGCAGCAGCCGGATTCCGGTGAGCTGCGCGTCCGCGCCGCGGACGATCTGCAGGTAAGGCGTGAGCACGAACAGCAGGCCGGTCATGGCGAAGCTCACCACGGCGAAGGCCGCCGAGCCCCAGGTGAAGCCGCGGCTGGCGAACAGCCGCAGGTCAATCAGCGGGCTGCCGGAACGTGCCTGCCCGTAAACAAAACCGCAGAGCAGAACGACGCCCCCGCCTAGCGCCAGCACGACCTGACGTGTCCAGCCGTGTGACGGCTGCTCGATGATGCCGTAGATCACCCCGGTCAGCCCGGCGGCGGAAAGCAGCGCGCCCGCCCAGTCCAGCCGCGGCACCGCGGGATCGCTGCTTTCCGGCACCAGCGCGGCCACTCCGATCAGGCTGAGCGCCGCCAGCGGGCCGTTGATGAGGAACACCGATCCCCAGGCGAAGTGGGTCAGCATCCAGCCGGCCAGCAGCGGCCCGGCCGGCATGCCCAGCATCGTGCAGATCGTGGTGATCGCGACGGCGCGCCGCCGGTCGGCATCGGCGGGGAACATCACCGGCAGCACGGACATCGTCAGCGGCGTGATGATCGCGGCCCCCGCGCCCATCACCGCGCGCATCGCGATCAGCTCGCCGGTGGTGTGCACCAGGCTGGTGATGACCGACGCGGCGCCGAACAGTGCCAGCCCGGCCATCAGCGTCTTCTTGCGCCCGATCCGGTCACCGAGCTTCCCGGCCGGCAGCAGCAGGGCGGCCGTGGCGAGGATGTAGGAGTCGGTGATCCACTGCAGCTGGCTGGTCGAGGCGCCCAGCTTCGCCGACAGCGTCGGCAGCGCCGTGTTCAGTACATACGTATCGAGCCCGACGACCAGGAAACTGAGGGAGAGCGCGGCTAGCGCCCACCACCTGGACCTGCGGTTAGACTCACCCATGATTGGCTCCTTCTTGCGAGTCGGTCACGTGACCCCGGGCCGGGCTTTGTCTTGGCGGACTCCCGGCCTGGGGTTCTTCAGGTGTTATGCGTAGGCGCGCTCCAGCTGGGCGCGCTGAACGGTCACGATGCTGGTGAACAGCTCGGTGACCTCGGCGGCGAGCGCGGCCACCGCGTCGTCCGGGGCGGGCCCGTCGGCCTCCAGGCCGCGCTCCAGCAGGTCCCGCAGCAGGTCAGCGTGCTCGGCGTTGCTGTCGTTACTCTCGCCGCTCTCGGAGAAGAAGCCGCGCATCACGCTGCCGAGCAGGTAGCCCGCCGCCGCGGGGGTGAGCCCGGGCCGCAGCAGCCCGTGCCCGGCGAGCAGTTCCAGGTAGTTCACGTTGCCGGCCAGTTCCCGCTGGGCTTCGGTGACGGCCGGGTCCTTCGCCAGGCTGCCCAGTACCTCCGTGTCGGACAGCAGCAGGGCCAGGACAAGCGGGCGGCGCCTGGCCTCCAGGAAGATCGCCCGCATCAGCGGGCCGGGCAGCGCCACGCCCGGATCCGCCGCGAGCTGGGCCAGGATCTGCTCGAGCAGCCGCATCGCCTCGCGCAGCAGCACGGCCCAGAACAGCGCCTCACGTGTCTTCCAGTGCAGGTAGACCGTCCCCTTGCCGATGCCGGCCCCGGTCGCGACGTCGTCGATGGTGACCCGCTTGTACCCATGCTGGCGCAGCAGGCCCGCGGTGACGTCCAGGATGTGCTCGGCCCGCGCCCTGCGCGCCCGCTGTCGTTCATCTTCCACGCTCTTGACTATATGACCAGATTTCATTTCTGGTCAAACGCCGGGGCATTGCGGGCTGTCCCTGTACAGCGGGGGGCTGCACGATCTAGGTTTCTCGGGTATGGGCCTCGCAGTCGCGCTCTTCGCAGGGACGGTGCTGGCCGCCGGGGGCGCCCTGGGACCCGCGCCCGGTTACCAGCGTTCTATCGGCATTCATGAGCTGTCCGGGCCGTTCGGTGTGGCGGTCGCTGCCGACGGCGACATCTGGGTGGCCGACACCGGCCACAACCGGATCGTCGAGTTCAGCAGCGGCGGCCGGTACCTGGCCGCCACCGCCGGTTCCCTCGACCAGCCGGAAGGCATCGCCATCGACGCGTCGGGCGATGTCTGGGTGGCCAGCACCGGCAGTGACCAGATCGTCGAGTTCTCCGCCAGTGGTGCCGTCCTCGCCAGGTTCGGCTCACCGGGCGCCGGGCCCGGCCAGCTGGACCAGCCGGTCGCGCTCGCGGTGTCACACGGGGTCGTGTATGTGGCCGATCAGGACAACAGCCGGATCGAGGAGTTCACCACTGCCGGCGCCTACCGTGGCGGGATCAGCGTCGCGACCCCGGCCGGCGTCGCGATGGACGCCAAGGGCGACATCTGGGTGTCCAGCCCGGGCTACGCGGACGGCAATACCATCGACGAGTTCTCGCCGTCCGGGCAGCGGCTGACCTCGTTCGGCACCACGCAGGCCGGTTACGGCGACCTCGGCGATACCGGCGGCATCGCTATCGGCCCGGGCGGGAAGATCTATGTCACGCAGCCCGACTACGGCTGGATCACCGTCTTCGACCGTAACGGCGGCTTCGCCACCGAGTTCGGCCTGCGCTCCGGCGCGCTGCAGAACCCGCAGTCCCTCGCTGTCACGTCCAGCGGAGGAGTGTACGTCGCGGACAGCGGCACCAGCCGTGTCGCGGAGTTCGGCCCGGTCGGCGCCGCTCCCGGCGGCTCAGGCCCCGCCGTGGGCCGCGGTCCCGGTACCCCGCTGGTGATCGCCCTGGCGGTGCTTGCCGCATTGCTCGCCGCCGCCGGCATGGTGTGGTACCTGGTGTCACGGCGTCGTACCCCCGCCGCGCCGTTCGCTGCCGTGCAGGCCAGCATCGGTCCGGCCAGCATCGGCCGCCGTGAGCTGCTGATCTCGAGCGCCACCGCCCTGTCCGGTGTCGCGGTGGCGGGCGCGCTGCCGCTGAGCCTGCACAGGCAGCTGGTGAAGACGCTGAACAGTCCCGTGCACGGTGACCTGTCCAGCATCGAGCACATCGTGATCCTGATGCAGGAGAACCGGTCGTTCGATCACTACTTCGGCACCTTCCCCGGCGCGCGCGGTTTCGGCGACCTGACGGCGATCAGGCTGCCGGACGGCAGCCCGGTGTACTGCCAGCCCGACGCCGGCCACGCGCAGGGTTACCTGGCCCCGTTCCACTACGACACGAAGGCGACCAGCGCGCAGGCAACCCCGAGTACCGACCACACCTGGCCCACCCAGCATGAGGCGTGGAACAACGGGCTGATGAACCAGTGGGTGAAGGCGAAGGGCCCGTACACGATGGGCTACTTCACCCAGGCCGACATACCGTTCCACTGGGCGCTGGCCGAGGCGTTCACCCTGTGCGACGGCTACCACTGCTCGGTACTCGGCCCGACCAACCCGAACCGCCTGTACATGTGGACAGGGATGATCGACCCCGGCGGCACGGCCGGCGGCCCGGTCATCGACAACACTCCCGCCTACGACAACGTCATCCTGTCCTGGACCACCTACCCGGAGCGGCTGCAGGCGGCCGGCATCACCTGGCAGGTCTACCAGGAGGAAGACAACTACGACGACAACGCGCTCGCCTGGTTCAGGCAGATCGCGCACGCGCCGGTGTCGTCGGAGCTGTGGCAGCGGGGGATGCGGAAGCGGCCCGCCGGCTGGTTCGAGGCCGACGCCCGGACCGGCAGCCTGCCGCAGGTGTCCTGGATCGTCGCGCCGACCGCGCAGAGTGAGCATCCGGACTACTTCCCGGCCGCGGGCGCGGAGTACATCGCGAGCAAGCTGGACGCGATCGCGTCCAACCCGGACCTGTGGTCAAGCACGCTGTTCATCCTCGCCTACGACGAGAACGACGGCCTGTTCGACCATGTGCCGCCGCCGGTTCCGCCGGCGGGCACCGCGGCGGAGTTCGTGGGCGGGGAGCCGATCGGGCTGGGCTTCCGGGTGCCCGCCACGGTGGTCTCGCCGTGGTCGGCCGGCGGCCGGGTCTGCTCCGACGTCATGGACCACACGTCGCTGATCCGGATCATCGAGCGGGTCTTCGGCGTGGCCGAGCCCAGCATCAGCGACTGGCGCCGGCGGACCTGCGGTGACTTCACCAGCGCGCTGCGGTTCGGTGGCCCGGCATCGCGGTATCCGAGGTCCGGGCCGGGAATCAGCCTGGCCAGCGCCGAGGCCGGCCTGCTCACCGCGCAGGGCGAAGTCTTCAGCAACCCTGCCCCGGCCATCCCGGCGGTGAACGAGGTGCTGCCGCGGCCCGCTTAGTTCTCCGGCTTGTGACCCGACGACAGCTCGCGTGCCGCGGTCAGGCCTTCGGTGAACGCGCGCACCGCGTCCAGGCCCGCGACCGCCCGGGCGCCGCCGATCACCTGGCACCATGCCCCGGACTGACGCACCAGTTCCGCGGTGGCGGACTCGCATTCCTGGCCGGCGGCGATCACCACGGTGTCCGCGGGTACAAGGCGATCCGCGCCGGTGGCGTCGGTCAGCCGGACCCCGCCGGGCTCGATCCGCTGGTAGGTGACGTCCGGGACTATCTCGACTCCGCGCTCGCGCAGCGCCTGCAGCACGGCCCAGCGTGTCGACTTGCCGATGTACTGACCAGCGCGCTTGCTCCGGTGCAAGACGGTCACGGCCTGGTGCTCACCGGTGTGGCTGGTCATGTGGGCCAGGTCGATGGCGATGCCGCCGCCCCCGATGATGACGATCCGCTGACCGAGGGCGCGGCCGCTGAACGCGTCCGGGTAGGAGATCACGTGCGGCAGGTCGGCTCCCGGGATGGTAACCGGCCGCGGCCGGACGCCGGTAGCCACGATGATGGCGTCGTATCCCCGCAGCAGGGCGGTGTCCTGTCCGGATACCGGCCTGCCGCGGTGGACGGCAACCCCCAGGCGGCCGAGCTCGGCCGCGAAGTACCGCACCGTCTCCGCGTAGTCCTCCTTGCCAGGTACCTGACACGCCATGCGGAACTGTCCGCCCAGCTCGCTCGCGGCCTCGAACAGGTCAACCCGGTGACCGATCACGGCGAGTTCGCGCGCTGCCTGGAGGCCGGCCGGGCCGCCCCCGATCACCGCCGTCCGCAGCGGTATCCCGGCGGTTGCCGGAGGAAACTCCAGCTCGCGGCCCGCCCGCGGATTCACCATGCACGACACCTCGGCGTCGGCCAGGGAACGGTCGATGCACGCCTGGTTGCACCCCAGGCAGATGTTGACCGGCCGCCTGCGGCCCCCGCTGGCCATCAGGGCGGCGTCGGCGAGGAAGGGCCGCGCGAGGGACACGAAATCGAGTGAGGAACCGGCCAGGATCTGCTCGGCCAGCTCGAGCCTGTTAATGCGATTGCTCGTGATCACCGGCAGGTCACCCACTGCCGCCTTGACCGCGGCGGCGACCGGCACCCACGCGCCGGGCGCGACGAGTGCCTGGACGGTCGGGACTGAGGACTCGTGCCAGCCTACGCCCACGTTAAGCGCGTCGGCGCCGCCGTCTTTCAGGGTGCGGGCGAAGGCGAGGGCATCGGCCCTGCTGGTGCCGCCTTCGATGAGGTCCGCACCGGAAAACCGGTAGATCACCGGAAAATCCGCCCCCGCGGCATCCCTGACGTGGCGGAGCACCTCGGAGCCGAAGCGCATGCGCCGGCCGGGGTCGCCGCCCCAGTCATCTTCCCTGAGATTGGTCACGGGGGACAGGAACTGATCGATCAGGTATCCCTCCGAAGCCATGATCTCTACCGCGTCGAACCCGAGCTCCCGCGCGTATGCCGCACCGCGGCCGAAGTCCGCGAGCGTCTGGCGGATCACCGGTTCCGACATCGAGGCAGGCTCGCAGCCGGAGATCCGGCTGAACACCGGGGAAGGCGCCACCGGCCGCAGGCCGAACGCGCCGGGGGACGCGTACCGGCCGGCGTGGAACAGCTGCAAGGCGATCAGGGCACCTGCCGCATGGACCTGCCCGGCGACCCGTCCTAGCCGGGCACGGTGCGCCTGGTCGGCCAGGATCGCGTAGTTCGGGCCGCCCGCGCCGACCCGGCTGACGGCGGCCCCGCCGGTGACGATCAGGCCCGCGCCGCCGCGCGCGCGCTCGGCGTAGAACGCCGCGAGTGCCCGGCCGTGGTCAGGACGCGCCTCGATACCCAGGTGCATTGCACCCATGATGACGCGGTGCGGCAGCCGCAGCGTGCCGATCCTGCCTGGGCGCAGCACATGCGGCAGCAGGCCCGGCTCAGGCATCCGGGGCAAGCGGCGGCCGGAGGTCCTCGGGGAACGGCGGCGCGGTGATGGACAGGCCGCCGTCAACCACGACCGTCTGGCCGGTGATGTATTCCGAGGCGGGCGACAGCAGGAAGGCGACCGTCTCAGCTACCTCCTCGACGGTGCCCGCCCGCTGTTTCGGGATCTTCGCCAGGACCGACGAGAGCGGCGCCATGCCGGCGACGTTGTAGAAGTAGTCAGACGAGTCCGATGCGATGATGCCGCCGCTGACGCCGTTGACGTTGATTCCGCGCGGCGCGAACTCAGCCGCCATGTAGCGCACCCAGGCCTCGATGGCCGCCTTGCCTGTGCCGAGATTCGCATAGGTCGGATAGGCGCGGGCGCTGCCGTAGCTGGACAGCGCGACGATCCTGCCGCCGTCTGCCATGAGCGGCACCGCACGCTGTGCCCCTAGGACGAACGACCGGACGTTCATCGCGTAGGAGCGGTCAAGATGATGCTGCCGCAGTTCCATGATCGGCTTGAAGGAGGTAGCGGCGGCATTGCAGACGAAGAAGTCGAGCCGGCCGTACGCCTCCCGCGCAGCGTCGAAGAGCCGGTCGATATCGGCCGGCTGCTCAACGTCGGCGGTCACGGCGATCGCCTGCCCTCCCGCCTCCTCGACCTCGGCGCAGGTCTTGTCGGCGAGCTCGGTGTTCGTCTTGCAGTTGATGACTACCGAGGCGCCGCCGCTGGCCAGGATCAGGGCCAGCGCGTGGCCGATGCCGCGCGAGCTCCCGGTGATGAGCGCGACCTTGCCGCTGTAGATACGGTTGCTGATCATCTAGTCACCCCTAGGATGTCGCGTGCGATAACGGCCTTCTGTATCTCATTGGTGCCTTCTTCGAACCGCTGCGCGCGGGCATCCCGGTAGATCCTCTCGATGGGGTTCGGTTCCCAGAAGCCGATCCCGCCGTGCACCTGAAGGGCCTTGTCGGTAACTCGGGTCAGCATGTCCACGGCGGTCAGCTTGGCCATCGAGGAGAGCGTGCTGGCCGCCGGATCGCCGCTTTCATAGCGCTGTGCGGCGTGCAGCGTCAGCCGGCGCGCCGCCTCGATGTCGGCCGCGTTCTCGGCAAGCGCGAACGCGATGACCTGACGCTCGGCGAGGACCTTGCCGAACGTCTCGCGGACTCGGGCGTGCGCGATGGCCAGCTCCTGGGCCCGTGCGGCAAGCCCGACGCAGCTCATCGCGACCGCGATCCGGCTGGGCGTGAGGAAGCCGCCGAGCGCCACCTGCAGGCCCTGGCCTTCTTCGCCCAGCCTGTTCGCGACCGGTACCGGCGCCCGGTCGAAGGCCAGCAGGGCGTGGTCAGTGCCGCGGACGCCCATCGAGCCTGGCATGGCGGTGACCTGCACGCCGTCCGCGTGCCTGTCCACCATCAGGGCGACCGTTCCTTCTGCGCCCCGGCTGCCCGCTACCCGGGCAAACAGCAGCCAGTAGTCGCAGCTGACGCCGAAGGTAATGAGGTGCTTGGCGCCGGACAGGTAGTAGGTATCGCCTTCGCGCACGACACTCGAGCGCAGGTCGGCGCCCGTACCCGCGGTCGGCTCGGTGAGCGTGAACGCGACCCTGATGTCCCCCGATACCTGCGGCAGCACGAAGGCCTTGCGCTGCTCGCCGGTAGCGAACTGGTCGATGGCGCGCCAGAGCCCGTTACAGACGTGCACGATCATGCGCAGAGATGCGTGTGACATGGAGAATATCTCCAGCAGCTCCAGGTAACGCGAGAAGGGGATGCCGCGCCCGCCGTACTCCTGCGGGGCGGCAAGGCTCAGGAAACCGCGTTCGCGCAAGTCCGTCCATAGCCGCGGCGGCACCGCGTGGTCGCGGTCGATCTCGGCCGCGTATATCTCTCCCGGACCGCGGACGAACGCCGCGATCTCCAGTGCGAGCTCGCGGAACGCTTCCTCGTCGATGTCCACGCTTACCCCTCTTCCGCTTGTGCCGTAAGTTCTGCCTGCCCGGCCAGCAGCCGCGCCTGGTCACGCAGGACAAATTTCTCTATCTTGCCGACGGAGTTACGCGGCAGCACGGTGATGATCTCGAGTCGCTCTGGCCAGTACTGCTTGGCGACGTGCTGCTCGTCCAGCAGCCGCTGCATCTCGGCGAAGTCGAAACCGGGCTGCGCTACCGCGAACATGCAGGCGCGCTCACCGAGCCGCGGGTCTGGCATGGCCACGATGGCGGCCTCGCGTACCAGCGGATGGGCCTGGATCAGCTGCTCTATCTCGGCTACCGGGATCTTCTCGCCGCCGCGGTTGATGACATCCTTGACCCTGCCGGTTATCCGTACGTAGCCGGATGCATCGATGACCGCGAGGTCCCCGCTGCGGTACCAGCCGTCGGGGGTCAGCGCCCTGGTGGTCCACTCGGGGTGGTCAAGGTATCCGCTGAACAGGGTTGGCCCCCGGACCTCGAAGTTTCCTTCATGCCCAGGCTGGAGCACGCTCCCGTCGTCAGCGGTGACCCGAAGCTCCACCCCGTCCAGCGCCCGTCCGTCCGAGCCCCAGATCATGGCGGGCTCATCGCCGGGTGCCGCCAGCGTGCCGAGGCAGGTCTCGGTCGTGCCCCAGGCACCGCAGATGGCGGCGCCGAGGACCCGGGTGGCGCATTCCGCCAGGCCCCGCGGAATCGCGGCGCCTGTCGCGACGAAGATCCGCAGTGCCTCGGGACGGGTGCCCGACTCCTCAGCCGCGCTGACCAGGTCGGCGAGAAAGGGGGTGGCCGCCTGCACGAACGTGGCGTGCCAGCGCCGCATCGCGGTGAGCGCGGCCGGCCCGTCCCAGGCCGGCTGCAGGATCAGGGGAGTCCCGAGAAGGAACGACAGCCACATCCCGTAGAGAAAGCCGGTCTGGTGGGCCAGCGGCGAGGGTGCGAACAAACGGTCGCCGTCATGCAGCCCGAGGTGGCGGACCTGCATTGCCGCGGCCCTGGTCAGCGTGTCCATCCGGTGCAGGACGCCCTTCGGCTCACCCGTGGTGCCCGAGGTGAACAGCAGCTGAGCCACCGAGGTCGGGGCGGGTGCCCGCGCGGCCAGCGCCGCGTGGTCGATATCCAGGCAGTCCACTGCCTCCTCGAAGCTGTGCCAGCGCGGTCCGGTGCGTCGCGCGGGAAACGGGCAGGTGAGCTGGAGCCCGATCACATGCTCCAGGGCGGGTACCGCCGCGGCGTCCGCGACCAGGTCGGCGACCTCCGCGGGGTAATCACGGCCGCGGAACAGGCCAGGTACGAACAGCACGCGGGCACGTGACTGACGCAGCATGAAGCCGATCTCCCTGGCACGGAAGATCGGCATCAGCGGACAGCAGACCGCGCCCACCCGCAGGATCGCGAGGGAAATCGCGACGAACTCCGCGCAGTTCGGCAGCTGGTAGGCCACCGGCTCGCCGGCCTGGACGCCGAGCCTGACCAGGGCGGCGGCGATCGCGTCGGCGGCCGCGTCCAGATCACGCCAGGTCCAGGTGCGCTGGGCGGCTGGCTCCAGTCCGAGGTCGACGATGGCAGCATCCGCTGGCCGCTCACGAGCCCAGCGGCGGACCCACTGGCCGGCCGGGATCTCCGCCGCCTGGGCGGGGGAGATAACCGTCTCCCGCGGCGCTGGGGGCGCAGCCGTGCCTGACCCGACGGACATGTCCAGGCCCACGCCCTTCATGTCCTCGAGGAACCGCGGGTACGAGATGCGGTAGGCGTACGGATACGTGAGCCGGGTTTCACCCTCTGCGCGCGAGGCGGCGATCGCCAGGGACATGAGCACCCGGTGGTCATTGAAGGATGACAGGTCCGCGCCGGCTAGCCCGGGTACGCCGTGGCAGATCAGGCGATTCCCTTCGGCCTTGAGACGGCCGCCCATGTGATTGAGCTGAAGCATCGCGGAGACCCGGTCGGATTCCTTCAGCCGCACATGGCCGACGTTGTCCAGTACGCTCGTGCCGTCAGCGAACGTCGCGAGGACCGACAGGATCGGCAGCATGTCGGGCACGCTGCGGCAGTCCACCTCGATAGGCGACAGGGAGATCCCCTGATGGCGCACCATGACCAGGCCGGTACGCGCGTCGCGCGTCATCGGCAGTCCCATCCGCCGGATGATGTCAAGCAGTTCGGCTTCCGGATGGTCAGTCTGGCTTGCCGACAGCCCGGAAAGCCCGCGGAACACGACATCGGAGGGATGCAGCGCGGTCGCGGCGAGCCCGAATGCCGCGGCGCCGATGTCGGGCGGGAGGGTCACGCTGGCTGGCTGGGCGTGCTGATCCGGCGCGATCTCGAATCGCCGCCAGTCTTCCGCTACCTCGACGCTGAGCCCGAACTGCCGCATCATCCGGATCGTCAGGGCGATGTAGGAGCGCTCGTTGAGCTCGCCCTCGATCGTGATGACCGTCCTGCCCGTGGAGAAGGGCGCGAGCAGCAGCAGCCCGGAAATCCACTGCGACAGTGTGCCGGCAATCCTGACATGCCCGCCTGCCGGGCGTCCTGGCTGCACCGAGATCGGTACGCAGTTGTCCGGAGCCGTCAGCGTTACGCCCAGGCCGGACAGCGCGTTGAGCAGCGGTCCGATGGGCCGGCGCCGGAAGTACTTCTGCCCGACGATCGTCACGGGAGCCTCGGCCAGGCACGCCAGGCCGGTGAGAAAATAGAGCGTAGTCCCTGAATTGCCAGCCGAGATATTCGCCCGGCTCGGACGGTACTGTCCTCCACAGACGATATACGCATCCGCATCCTGCTCGATCGTTGTGCCGAGAAGACGCAGTGCCTTGATGGTATAACGGACGTGACCGGCATCCGATAGTCCTTGAATCCTGCTTACGCCGGGAGCAAGGGAAGCTAGGATCAAGGCCCGATGGGCATGGTATTTGGAACTGGGCACGACGAACTCACCATGCAGCGCACCCATCGCTTCCTTGACTAGCAGACGCACTATTCCCTCCCATGCCGGTTCGGTGAAATGACACGAGCGGTATTGCTTTTGATAGCAACGGTACGGATGGCATTTATCGAAGAGATGTCGGTACCCGATTGTTTTTCTATCTGGCGGCAATCCGCGCTATCGGAGACTGAGTAGGTCCATGAGGATTTCTCCGACCGTGTTTTCCTGCTCCGTAAGGAAGAAGTGGTCGCCGTCGAGAAGATCGCACCTGAACTGGCCGGTCGTGTGGTCCTGCCAGGCAAGAAGATCAGCCTCGCACACGGTCTCGTCTGCCTTCCCGCCAAGTACCGAAATGGATATGGCAAGCTTGCCGCGGCCTTCCGGTGCCCGGTACCGGTCCCATGCGTCGAAGTCGGCCTCGATCATCGGGGCAAGCATCTCAAGGAACTCGGCGTCCGCCAGGACGTCCTCCGGCGTACCGCCATTGGCCCGCAGCTTCTCGATCAGCCCTAGTTGAGACCGCGGGATTACCTCGTCGGGACCCTGGGAAATAATGGGCGGCGCCTGGCCGCTTAGCGCTAGCCACGCATTGGGCCAGGCGCATGCCTCGCGCGACAGCATATGGGCGAGCTCATATGCGACCAGTGCCCCGCTGCAGTGACCGAAGAATACGATGTTCTCGGCCTCGATGCGCAGTGCCGCGGGAAGCAGGCTGCTGGCCATCTCCTCAATGCTGGTCAGCGGGGGCTCCAGGATCCTGCTCTCGCGGCCAGGGAAACGCGCGATCCATACTGATGCTGAGCCGCGGAATGATCGCGCCAGAGAGACAAGCGACGCTGCCCCCGCGGCCCCCTGCGGTATGCAGACAACGGCGCTTCGGCATTCGGGTGCCGACTCCACCTCGACTAGAGAATCGCTCGCCGTAGACACCAGTGCTCCTCTTGCTTGCGGTGCGGGGTCAGGTCTCATCCGGCTGCGCCAGGATAGACGAAAGGCCAGCGACAGTCGGGCGCGTAAAGAAAGCCGTATACGAGAGCTCGCAGGAGAATTCGGCCCGGATGCGGCTGATGAGGGCGGCCGCGAGGAGGGAGTGGCCGCCGAGGTCGAAGAAGCTGTCGTCGATGCTGATGCGGGGGATGCCGAGTATTTCGGTGAACAGGGTGCATAGCAGTTCCTCGCGGGGTGTCCTGGGGGTGCGGCCGGGCTCGGGTGCGGTGTGGCCGGGGGCGGGCAGTGCTGCGCGGTCGAGTTTGCCGTTGGGGGTCAGGGGCAGTGCCTGGAGGCGGACGTATGCGGCGGGGAGCATGTAGTCGGGCAGGCTTGCCGCGGCGTGGGCGCGGATTGCGGGTACGGGGAGTGCGGGTGGGTGTGGTGTGGCGGGGACGATGTAGGCGATGATCCGCTTGTCGCCTGGCTGGTCTTCGCGTACGGCTGCTGCGGCCGCTCTGATGACGGGGTGGCGTTCCAGGACGGCCTCGATCTCGCCTAGCTCGATCCGGAACCCTCGTACCTTGACCTGGCTGTCGGCGCGGCCGAGGCATTCCAGTGTCCCGTCGGGCTGCCACCGGGCCAGGTCCCCTGTCCGGTACATGCGCTCGCCGGGGCGGGCGAACGGGCATGCGGTGAACCGGGTGGCGGTCAGCCCGGGCTGGCCCAGGTATCCTCGTGCCAGCCCGGCGCCGGCGATGTAGAGCTCGCCGGTGACTGCGGCCGGGACTGGTTCCAGGCTGTCGTCGAGTATGTAGACCCGGGTGTTGGCGATGGGCCGGCCGATCGGCGGTGCGGTGCTGGTGCTGAGCTGGGCTGTGGTTGCCCAGACTGTCGTCTCGGTCGGGCCGTAGAGGTTGGTGACGGATGCTGACCTGGCCAGCAGGTCGGCGGCTAGGTCGGTCGACAGTGTTTCCCCGCCGACGAGCAGGTGCAGGTGCCGCAGCTCGCCGGCGGTCTCGGCGAGGAGCGCGCGCCACAGGCTGGGCGTGGACTGCAGCGCTGTCGCGTTGCAGGAGCGGATCAGGGCCAGCAGCCTGGCTGGGTCCTTTACCTGCTGGCGGGAGGCGAGGACGACGGTGGCGCCGTGGATGAGCGGGAGATGGATCTCGAGGGCGGCTACGTCGAATCCGATGGTGGAGATGGCCAGCAGCCGGTCGCCTTCGGTCACGGTGAACCGGTCCTGCATGGCGGTCAGGAAGTTCACCAGTGACCGGCTCTGGATGAGGACGCCTTTGGGGGTTCCGGTGGAGCCGGAGGTGTAGATGATGTAGGCGGGGTGGGCGGGATGCAGGGGGATGGTCCGGTCGCTGTCCTGGAGCGGGGTCCGCGGCAGCCCGGCGAGTGCGGTCTGGGTGCAGTGCTGATCCAGGACCAGCGTGGCGGGGCCGGCGGGGGGCAGCAGGGCAGCGGTGCCGGAGTCGGTCAGTATCAGTGCGGGCCGTGCGTTGCCGAGCATGAACGCGATCCGCTGTGCGGGGTAGTCGGGATCTACTGGCAGGTAGGCGGCGCCGGCCTTGAGCACGCCCAGGAGTGCCACGATCAGCAGCTCGGTGCGGGCCATCACGATCGCCACGATCTGCTCAGGGCCCGTGCCCTGGCTGGCCAGGTAGCGGGCCAGCTGGTTCGCCTGGCCGTCCAGTTCCCGGTAGGTCAGCTGCCGGTCCCCGCAGGCCACCGCGACCGCTTCCGGGCTGCGTGCCGCCTGGGCCTCGAGCAGTCCAGGCAAGGACACCGCGGGAACCTCAGCCGCGGTGTCATTCCAGCTGCGCAGGATCAGCTCCCGCTCCGCGGCAGCCAGGACACCCGCCCCGCCCAGCCGCACACCAGGATCAGCAGTAACCACGGCGGACGCGCCGTCAGTCCGGTACCGGCGGGGCATTACGTATCCGGCTCTGCGCGGCCGGCTCCGCAACCGGTGAGGTTGCCGTGCGATCTGCCCCAGCAGGCTCCCCGATGAGATAGGCGCCCGCGGCGACCATGCCCGCGGCCATGATGATCAGCAGCAGGCGGTAGTTGACGAAAGTGATCAGCGCGGCACCGAGCACTATCGACAGTACCTGCGGCAAGGTGGCGGCGAATCCGAGCGCGGACTCGACTCTGCCGAGGATTTCCGTCGGGGTACGCCGCTGGAGGAGCGTCGCCGATGCTACGTTCACGAAGGACATGCTCACGCCGAGCAGCACAGCGCCGACGATTATCAGCGGCAGGAGGCTGGCCGCGAGCAGGAGGCAGGCAATCGCGCATGTTCCTATGCCGACGGCGATTGCCGTCCGCTCGCTTGTCTTGCTCATCAGGGGAGCTGCCGTGAGCGCCCCAGCTATCGCACCTCCGGCCAGCACGGCGAGCAGTACGCCGAGGAACGGAGGGTTCCGGTGCAGTCCCTGGCCTACGATGGCGTAGGCGATGGTCTCGATGAACCCGAACACGCTGAGAGAGATCACGAACGTCACCAGCAGCCTGCGCAGCAGCGGATTGGGCAGGGCCCACCGGATGCCCGCGGTGAATTCGGTCTTCCACGGCTTGCGGGGCTTGGCGGGTACCTCTCGTATGTGCAGGGAGGCAGTGGCCGCCGCGGCGGCCAGGAACGTAGCCGCATCGAGCACGATGACCGGCGTGGCTCCGATCCAGGCCAGCAGGCCGGCGCCGAGCAGCGGGGTAAATATCCGCGTGCCCTGCGATCCGATCTGCAGCACCATATTGGCCTCGCCCAGCAGCTCACGCGGGACCATGACGGCGAGCAGCGCGGTCTGTGCCGAGGAGAGCAGGGTGTTTGCCACCCCGTAGGCGAACATCACCGCATAGATGAGCCAGACCTGGTCCTTGCTGTGCACGAACAGCAGGGAGATCACGACGGCGGCGGTCGCCAGGTTGACCCCGGTCAGCAGGGGCTTGCGCGGCAGCCGGTCGGCTATCAGGCCGCAAACTGGTGCCAGCAGGAGTCCGCAGGCGAAGAAGCCGAAGACCAGCCCGGCCTCGCTGTTGCTGTGAGTAAGGATCTTCACCCAGATACCCAGCGCGAGCCACAGGGATGAGTCACCTATCGAGGACAACACCTGGCCACTGAGGTACAGCCTGGCATCGTGATGCGCGAATAGTCGTCGCATTTCTGCCCTTCAGTTTATGGCGGCGTCAGCTGGTATCCAGATTGCTGCCTACGGTCGTTTGCCTTGCTTGCGGACTGCGCGCAGCCATGCTGGAACGTGCCAGGCTCATCCTGGAGTGCCAGTACGGAATGCAGCAGGACGTTTGCTCCCGCGATAAGCGCGTCCGCCTCCGTATCCTCGGCGGGAACGTGGCTCATGCCGTCTTTGCTCGGGACGAATATCATGCCTACCGGGGCTGCCATGGCGACTATCTGCGCATCGTGCCCGGCGCCGCTTGGCATTGCCAGGCACGCGAGGCCCAGCGACAGGGCGGCATTCTCCACGGCCGCGCGAAGCGACGGATCGGTCGCCACCGGGTCGGATTGATGTGCCTTGCGGACAGTCACTGAGAGATCCCGCGAGCCGGCGACGCTCGCCGCCATGGACCGGAGAACCGTTTCGGCGGTGCGCAGCCGTTCGCCATCGGTGTCGCGGATCTCAGCGGTCAGCCGCACCGTGCCGGGAATCGTGTTGGTCGTGTTCGGCATGACATCGAGATAGCCGACGGTTGCCGTCCGGCACAGGCCTAGCTCGGCCGCGATGCTCTCGACCTTCAGCACGAGGCAGGCCGCGGCGGCGAGCGCGTCCTGCCGGTCGCACATCGCCGTTGTCCCGGCGTGGCCAGCCGTTCCGAGCACGCTGATCTCGAAGATCGCGCGTCCGACAATCGCCTCGACGACCCCTATCGGTATCCGCCGCCGCTCGAGTACGGTCCCCTGCTCGATATGGAGCTCCAGGTAGCCGCTGATGCTGCCTGGCGCCCATGCGGTCTCGGCGAGACGATTCAGGTCACTGCCGAACGCCCGCAGGTACCGTTCGACCGGCTGGCCCGTCCGGTCGCACGCCTTCCCGCCGTCCGCCAGCGTCCCGGTGAGCGCACGGGAACCCCAGAACGGGTACTGGACCAGGGCTCCTTCCTCGTTGGCGAATCCCACCGCCACCGGCTCGCGCGGACACTCGATCTCGTTCTCGGACAGCACGGCGAGTACTTCGAGCGCCGCGACGACGCCGTAGGCACCATCCAGCCAGCCGCCCTGGACGACGGTGTCCAGGTGCGAGCCGATGAGCAGTGCCGGCCTTTGCGGGTCAGCGGACGGGCGGCGGACGAGGAGGTTTCCGGCCGGGTCCACTTGCGGATACAGGCCAGCGGCGCGGCTCGCCTCGCTCAGGTACGCGCGCGCCTCGTTCTCCGCTTGGCTGAGGCCGAGCCGGGACAGGCCGCCACGAGGATCGGCCCCTATCTCTGCCAACTCTCGCAGCGTCCGCTCGAACCGGATGCGGTCGATCGCCAGCTTTGTCGCGTGCGCGGGCATTGTCATGTGGCCGCCTCTGCGACGGGAGACGCAGATGCCTGCGCTGCCCGCGCGGCCTGGCCCGCTCGCACTGCCTGCTCGGCAGCGGTGAGGGCGTCGGCGGGGGAGCCAGCCAGCTGCATGAGCATTCCGGGGCCACGATCCGCGAACCCCGCCTCGCATATCCCGGTAGCCAGGTCAATGAGCCCGTTCCAGAAGTTCTCCGTATTGAGCAGGATCAGCGGCTTCGCGTTGACGCTCAGGTAGGTAAGAGACAGGACGTCCATTATCTCGTCGAGTGTCCCGTAGCCTCCGGGAAGAGCGATGAAGGCATCCGCATGGTCGATCATCTGGCGTTTGCGCTCGAAGAGATCGTCCGTGACCCGCAGCGTCTGCTCAGGCATAGTCATGCCGAGCTCCCGCTCGTAGATGAAGCGGGGTGCATAACCGGTGACCGGGGCACCGTGCCGTGCGGCCGCCCCGGCGATCTCCCCCATGAGGCCTGATCCGCCGGCACCGTACACCAGGTTGTGCCCGTGCCGCCCGATCAGCTCGCCGAGCTCCCTGGCGGCGGCCGAGATCGCCGCCCCGTGGCCGGTCCTGGACCCGCAGAAGACGCAGATAGTCAAAGCGGGGCCGCTCTCGCCAGAGCTGGCGAGCTGTCGGTAATCATCGGATTTAAGCATTTCCTGCCTTCCGCTGAGCGTTCCTGACCGGCTGGCCCACGGCTCATGCAATTGCCCACTTAGAATCGGAAACGCAGCTATCAAGCGGATATTCGAGTCCTATTATTTTGGGCCGGTAAACAGGCCGCGCCTTCCGTCACCTCAAGCCCCACTGTCTGGATATCGAACTGGGCTGCTACGCGCCGGATCGACGCCTCGACTTCTGCTGTCGATGATCCGCGGAACCTGAATCTCCCGCCGACATGCTCATAAAAGGCCTCGGAGGCGGGAATGATCTCTCCGGCCTTCAGCACCTTCTCCGCATAAGGGCCGCCCGGGCCTAGCATGGACATTGACTGGGTCACCCGGCACGGGCGCTGACGGGGAGTCGGCATCAGCAGGTAGCCCGCCACGCCGCCGCCAATGTCGGACAGCGCTGAAGGCTGCCTGCCGAGCTGCAGCTCGCACTCCACGGCCATGAGGTCAAGCCCGTGCACTTCACGCCACAGGAACGGCGTCTCCGCCCCGCCGACTCTGGCCGCGATCTCCAGGAACACGAACCGCGGATCGCAGTTGTCGCCCTCGTCCACCTGGAATAGCTCCAGGTGATAGACGAACGTCTCATCACACAGCCCGGGCAGCAGCTTTTCCAGGTAGGCGCCCATCGCCGCGTTGGTACGTGCGTCATCGACTTCCACGAATCCGAGTGGGGCGCCGTGCCGGAACGACAGGCAGTTGCCCACATAGCGCGACATGCGCCACGGCCCCTCGGCGGATCCGTGCCACACGCCGTCGACGACGACGATCGGATAAGGCAGGAATTCCTGCACCAGCATCGGCTTGCCGGGGTCGATCCGCACGTTCCGCGCCGCGGCCGGCGACCGCAGGATGTGCACGCCCTCGCTCGCGCTGCCGCGCACGGGCTTGATCACCACCGGCCAGCCAGCCGTCCGGCCGAATGCCAGGATGTCCTCAAGCGTCGCGGCCGCAGCGGTACGCGGCGTCTCGAGATCGAGCTCCTGCACCGCCGCCACCATCGCATCCTTGTAGAGGAACCGGTGCAGATCGCCGGCCCGCCGCCCCGCGGCACCGAATTCCTCCCGCAGCTGCGCCACGATCGGCAGGACGCTCTCCTTCAGCGCGATAATGGCGCGGGGCCGGCCGAACCGCTCGGCGAGTGAGCTGACGGTGGAGCGCATCAGCGGGATGTCCCCGGTCCTGGGCACCACCACGACATCCGCCGCCGTCGATGGCACTGAGCTCGCGCCCACTGGCGTAATGACATAACTCACCGGAGCGTCCCGGTGATCGAAGTAATCCTCGTAGTGGGCATAGCGGTCTTCCCACTGATGCACCACGATGATGTGCTTGCCATCATGATCAGACTGCGGAATACGATGCATGCCTGTTCCTTTCGTCACCGCTGGCTGAAAGCCTGCGGCCGTACCGCCACCGGACGCGAGGCGTAATGAACCATCCCTTGCGCGATGAGTACGGCCCGGAGAAAATGCTCGTGGTGCGGTAGCGCGTCCTGGCCGAGCTTCGCCTCCGCGCGGAGCACGGCGGGCGCGCCGGGCTGGAGAGATATCCGCTGCGCGTCAGAGAAGGAGATATCCTGCCTGGCCGACGCCGAGGTGTGAACGGCGCCCGCGACACGGATCTCGCGAGTGAGCGTCTCAGCAGGCACGAGCCGCACTTCGATGTCGACAACGCCTGACTGTTCCCACTGGCGCGGGCAGTCGATGACGATGGACCTGACGGCGGACGTTACCGGGAGGTCGCTCACCAGGCCGCAGACATTGCACACCAGGGCGCGCCGGCCGATGCGCGGGTAGACGGGATGCAATCCCGTGAGCTCGGCCAGCGGACTCGCGCAGTACGGGCACTGCTGATCCACCGGCTTGATCTGTGTCTCGAGAAAGTCCATCCAGAGCTCATAGAGTCCTGAATCGCTTATCTGGCCGAAGTCATGAAAGTCTTCAGCCGCCCTGAACTCCACCTTCTCGATCAGGGCCTGGAGCTTTTCGAGTTCCCCGACGCCGGCGATGGCAGGCACGGCGACTACGGACTTCTTGCACAGACTCGAGACGAGGGCGCCTACCTGCGCATCCAGGGAGAAGAAGTCGTCGGGCGGCATGAAGCCAAGCAGGGAAAAGCTGCGCAGACCCTCGATTGCCTGCCCGGCCGCGGCCACTCGCGAGCTGAAGTCCTCGGTCCGACGCGGCCTGCTTCTCCGGGTGCCATCAAAGATGGCATCGTCTGCTCCTGGGGGATCCGGGGAGGGAAATGGAGTGATCCAGGGCAGGCCGAGGACTGCGAAGTACGGCAGCTCGCTGCCCCCGCGGCGGAGATACTCGTTAAGGCTGGCGGCGATCTGCCCTACGCTCATGCCGGCCGCCGCCGCGGAGTGCAGCATGTCGTTAAGCCTGATGTCTGGCACCATCTGATGGATGGCTCCGATAAATGCGGCGGCGACACCTCGCAGGAATGCGTGTGTCAGCTGATATTCCGCGGCCACCAGACCCTGGCCGGGACGCCAGGCCATACAGGTATTGGCGCAGACCACGTCCGCCCGGATGCGGTCGGCGCTGATGACATCCCGGACCGCGATGCCGTTCTTGAAGCACCGATCAGAGAATGCGCACGCTGGACCGGCCCGGACGTCGCCGTTGATCGTGCCCCGCTCGGGAACGGCCCCGCACACCACGGTATCGGTCAGGATCATCCCGTGCTCCCGGCCCGCTGCCGCGAACGACACCAGGCCGTTGTGCTGGGCGCAGAGGACTGGCTCGAGTGCGGCACGCCGGGTGCCGTCACCGGTGACCCATTCCACCTCGCGGCAGGTCGCGGTATACGCTCCGCCCAGCGGGGCTACGCAGAGGTGCGAGCGGGCCGGTGCATGGCGCAGCCAGAAGCCAAGGCCCTTGGCGATCAGCCAGCTGAGATCGCTCAGGGCGGGCCCGGTGACAATGCCGAGTCCGGCACGCTGGTCCTCGTGCCGCCGAGCGTCATTCAGTGATCCGAGCGCGGCCAGCACCGTGGTGAGATCGACCTCTTCGCCGAGTCCCATCAGTATGACGTGGGCCGCACCGGGGTGGGCGGCGATGACCGCGCCGACCTCAGCGGGCTGCGCCTGCGCGAACTCTCCGCCGCATCGGCCGGCGAGCGCCTGGCCGATAACCGCGGCCGGCGAGCCGGCCATGGCCACCACGAGAACCCCGGGCACTTCGGGACCGGGCTGGGTGAGCGGGCCCGCGGAGAGATCGGCGACTTCGCGCAGCCCGTCATCTGCCTGTTCGAGCACCGGGATCCGCATCGGGTCCCGCAGGTCCTCGAGATACGAGTTCAGGCTGGAATGAACGGAGAACGGCCCTACGTTCCGCATGCGGTCTCCTCGGGCAGGTGCGTCCGGGCGGGTGCCACGACGGGAGGGGTTATTCATCGGTGATCTCGATTGCCTCAAAGCTGACGGGCAGTTGCCAGCGCGCCAGGTCTATGGCCTTGCCGCGGAGCCAGTCCTCGTTGTAGATGGTGTGCGCGTACGATGCCCCGCCATCCGGGCACACGCACACGGGCGCCGTGACGTCCGGTTCCCGGATCAGGTAACGGACACAGGCGGCCACTACCGCGCCGCTAGATCCGCCCAGGCACAGGCCCGTAGCATCGCGCACCTGATGGCAGGCGGCGATGGCTGTCTCGTCATCGACGATCATGACGTCGTCCCAGTCGGCCGGCGTGAGGAACGATGAGGCCCGGCTCGCTCCGATGCCGCTGAGCAGGCGCGGTCCTGCCGGCTCGCCGAATACCCGGGAACCGGGCACGTCCACCGCGATCAGCCGGATCCAGGGACCGCGGGGGCGCAGGTACTGACTGATCCCGGCCAGGGTGCCGCCGGTGGAGACCGCCACGAACGCGGCGTCGCAGTCGCCGGCCTGCCTGAACAGTTCGGGCCCGGTGGAGGTGCGGTGAACCAGCGGGTTGGCGGGGTTGTGATACTGGTCGGTCCACACCGCGCCAGGAATGGCCTCGAGCAGTTCCGCGACGCGCGCAAGCCGGGCGTCAAGGTAGCCGCCATGCCGGTCAGGCTCACGGACGAAGTCGAGGGTCGCGCCGGCCGCGGTCATCCGGGCCGCCACGATTGCTGACAGCTTGGGGTCGACGACTGCGATGAACCGCCGGTCCAGCTCCTTGGCGATCATCGCGAGGGCCGCGCCGAGATTCCCCGAGGTTGACTCGATGATAGTTGCGCTGGCGTCGTCAAGCCGGCTGGCGACTGATGCCACCAGGCCTATGGCAGTGCGGTCCTTGATCGAGCCCCAGCGGTTACCCGCTTCGAGCTTGAGCCGGATAACAAAGTCGCGCCCTCGCGCGCACACCCGGATCGGCACGACGCGCGTCTGCTGCCGCGTTGACATCCGCTCAAGTGCATTCACCGTGTCCGATCGCCTCAGTGGATTCCGACTGAGCACGTTCAGGCTCCCTCGACGTAGTCCCGGCAGGGGTGATGGTCGCGCACTCGCGTCCTGCTTAGCCTGTCTAGGAGCCAGCCCTATTGTCCGCGCATTGGCGGGCGATCTGCGGGCAGCTGACCTTGGGGCACAGCCGGTCCGCTGCTGTCCAAGGGATCCCGATAGCGCACCGATAGTCGTATGGCCAGACGCCGGCATATGACGGAACTGCCAGCGCAGCATGCACGATAACTTCGCCGAGCTACCGCAGGGGAAAGATATGAGCAGGCGCAGCGTAGTGGTCGTTGAACCCCATCTGTCCGGAAGCATGTTCGCGCCCGCAGTACGACGTGCGGGATTCCGGTCGTGTGCCGTGACCTTGCCGGCGGTGAATCCCGCCTATGCGCAGAAGGTCCGGCTGACCGGCTTCGACGAGCACATAGAGAGCGACGGGAGCGACATCGGCGCGCTCATCAGCCAGCTGCGGGCACTGGACACCGTTGCGGTCATCCCCGGGCACGACCAGGGCGTCGAGCTGGCAGACTATCTCGCGCATGCCCTGACCCCGGATCTCGCGAACGTGCCTGAGCTGTCGTCCGCCCGCCGTCACAAGGGCGATATGTACGCCGCTGTCGCGGCGCATGGGCTGCCGGTGATCAGGGGGCTGTGCACGGCTGATCCCGAGGAGGTCGGGTCATGGCTGGATCGTGAGTCGATGTCCGCCTGTGACCTGGTGGTGAAGCCCGCGAAGGCCGCGGGAACGTACGGAGTGACGCTCGTGCCAGCTGGCGGTGACTGGCGCTCGGCGATGAGCGGCCTGGTGGGCGCGGTCGACTGCTATGGCCAGGACATCGCTGAGGTCGTGATCCAGGAATACGCTAGGGGCGTCGAATACGCGGTGGATACCTTCAGTTACGAAGGAACGCACACGATAACGGATATAGCACGCTACAACAAGGTCTCCAGTCAGAAGCATATTGCTGTTTACGAGAGCATGGAGTTCGTCCCCTATGACCTTCCGGGGCTGGAAGCGGTGGTTTCCTACGTAGAGCAGGTCCTGGATGCGCTCGGATTCACGTTCGGCCCGACTCATACCGAGGTCATGCTCACCGACCGGGGGCCGCTGCTCATCGAGACCAATGCCCGGCTGCCCGGTGGCGGCCAGCCATGGGCGTGCCAGCTTGCCACCGGGGACAATGGCGTCGACCGCATGATCCAGTACCTGACCGGCGAGCGGCCTATCCGGGCTGACTATGCCTTCGAGATGACCGTCCTGGTCGTGTTCTTCGGTGTCCGGTCAGCCGGCAATGTCAGCAATATCGGTGCGCTCGACGCGATCATGGACCTGCCGAGCTGCTGCAACCTGCAGGTCAAGGTGCGGGACGGGGATTACGTACCGGAGACGCACGACCTGTTCGATACGCAGGACCTTGGCACAGTCGTACTCGCGCACAGCGACCAGGCCCGGGTCTATGCCGACTACGCGGCGGCGCGCCGTATTGCGAGCAGCGTCGGGCGGCCTGGCGGGTTCGTCCTGTAGCTGCTGGGCCTGAGCCTGTGATAACAGCGCGATAGGTGCAGATAGCCGTGTGGATAGCTCGTCTCGATAACGTCTGGAGTGCTCGCCGGGGCGGTCAAGGCGCCTTAGCGGAATGAATACTAACGGAGCAATTCGTGGCTGATGTATATAGCGCGCTCCAGGATAATCCCGTGCTTCGCGCGTGCCTTGACGGCAGCGAGGACGGACCCGGCGGGGAGCCGGCCCGGCTGCACGACGTCCTGCGCGGCCTGTTCGCCGAGGTGCTCGAGGTCCCCGAGGTCGGGATTGACGACAGCTTCTTCGACCTCGGCGGGCATTCACGGCTTGCGATGCGGCTGATATCGCGGATGCGCGCCGTACTGGATCGTGAGATACCTTTGCGCACGCTTTTCGAAGCGCCGACGATAGCGGAACTGTCCAGCCGGCTGGCAGGCGCGGCCGCGGCGCTCCCGCGGGCGGTCGCGGGTCAGCGCCCCGAACGCCTGCCGCTCTCATCCGCTCAGGAACGGCTGTGGTTCCTGCACCAGCTGGCAGGATCGTCAGCGGCCTACAACCTTCCCATCGCCTTCCGGCTGCGCGGGCCTGTCGACCTGGCGGTACTGCGCGGTGCGCTCGCCGATGTCACGGCTCGTCATGAGAGCCTGCGGACAGTCTTCGCCGAAGCTGACGGGCGGCCTTACCAGCGGGTGCTGGACGTGCAGGCCGCGGCCCCGGATATCGAGGTGACCGATGGCTCGCCGGAGCGGCTCGATGACATCCTGGCCGCGGTGGCAGCCCGCCCGCTCGCGCTCGGCCCGGAGCCTCCGTGGCGGGTCATCCTGGTCCGGTGCGCGGCCGAGGATAACGTCCTGCTCCTGCTGCTGCACCACATCATCTCGGATGGCTGGTCCAGCGCCCCGCTGATACGCGACCTCGGGACGGCCTTCCTGGCCCGGGCGGCTGGCCGCGAGGCCGCGCTGGCACCGCTGCCCGTCCAGTACGCCGACTATGCGATCTGGCAGCGAGAGCACCTGGGCGACGATGCTGACCCTGGGTCGGCGGCGGCGGCAGATGTCGCATTCTGGCGCGAGGCACTGGCTGATCTGCCGCAGGAGATCCCGCTGCCCGGTGACCGGGCCAGGCCGGCTGCCGCGAGCTTCGAGGGCGGCACCGCGGAATTCGAGGTGCCCGCCCTGGTGCACGCGACGCTGGCGGACGTCGCTTCCCGGTTCCAGGTCACTATGTTCATGGTGGTCCAGGCTGCCCTGGCAGTCCTGCTCTCCGCGCATGGCGCGGGCGACGACGTCGCGTTCGGCACGGTGGTCGCGGGCCGGAGCGACGAAGCCCTCGAAGACGTCGTCGGGTTCTTCGTGAACACCCTGGTGCTGCGCACTGACCTGTCCGGCGACCCCACCTTCGGTGAGCTCCTCGGCCGTATCAGGCAGGCAGACCTGGCGGCATTCAGCCACCAGGATCTGCCGTTCAGCCGGCTGGTCGAGGTCATGAACCCAGTCCGGTCACTGTCCAGGCATCCGCTGGTACAGGTACTGCTGGCATTCCAGGACGCGCCGCAGGAGCAGCTGTCGCTCGGGCCTGGCATTACCGCGGAAGAGATTCCGCTGGTGACCCAGGCTGCGAAGTTCGACCTGTCCTTCTCGCTTGAGGAGAAGCACGACCTGGGTCGCCGCCAGGCCGGCATATCGGGAATCGTCGAATATGCAAGCGACATCTTTGACCGGAATACCGCGGTAACCCTGGCCGCTCGCCTCGTCCGCCTCCTCGAGGTGGTGGCTGGTGATGCGGATGTGCGGCTGTCGGGGGTGGGGGTGCTGTCGGCGGGTGAGGCGCAGCGGGTGGTGGGGGAGTGGAATGAGACG
>Ga0209530_1000347_pt1 | contig 35936 bp, 41 predicted proteins | sample BlaSpr_A8_Ref_O1_FD_187987 | JGI IMG/M metagenome (GOLD analysis project Ga0209530, IMG submission 187987) | Forest soil microbial communities from Thunder Bay, Ontario, Canada - Black Spruce, Ontario site 2_A8_Ref_O1 (SPAdes) (version 2) | ecosystem: Environmental > Terrestrial > Soil > Boreal...
GGATGGATCCCACGGTAAACAGCGGGTCAGCCCAAGAACGGGCGTGTGGCCAAGACGTAGATCGCCAGCACCCCCAACGGCGCCGCCAGCGGCAACCACGGCAACTGCAGCGGGAACGACGTCGCAACCAGCCCAGCAAACGTAAACCCAACGGCGCCAGCAAATGTTGGCCAGCTCCCCATGACAAGGCCGGTGGACGTGCCGACGGCATGGTGGCACACCAGGTAGGCAGCTGCGCACAGTCCGGACAGTGCGGCGAACACATGCGGCGGATCGGCCACCACGATCGTGGCCACCGACAACAACACGGCAAGCGTTGCGGCCGAGCGAACCACCATCCCGACCCCCACCATAGTCAGCGCTAATGCCCCTGCGACAACTGCCAATCCGTGGGATCCATGGGCAGCTAAGCCCACCATCACCAGGCCGAAACCGGTCGAGAAGACACGTGCACTCAGATGCGCTGTTGCTGTCATGGCACTGCTATCCCCGGAGCCGCCCGCGCACCCGATGGCGGCGGTCCGGCAGCACGCCCATCGACTGCTCCAAGCCGCGATCCTCGTGCCAGGACACCACGTCGACGCCGATGGTGGCCATGTCGCGGTACATCGCAGAGCGCTGCAGCGCCCACATCCGGTCGACGAGCGGATCCTGCTCGCCTTCAAATGGGGAGCTATCGAGGACGTCGACAGCGACCACGACGTGGCCGCGTTTGCGAAGGTCGATCAACGCCAAGGCGAATTCGGTATCGAGCAGTGTGGAGAACGCGATGACGATCGCCCCTGCGGGAACTGCCGCACGCGGCGCCAGAGTCCCAGTCGTGTTTTCGAATCCGTCACCGGCACCGAGCACCGTGTCCAGCACCCGATAGAACTGGCGCTGCCCGATGTCAGCGCCGAGCCAGCGCGGGCTGTTGCCGCCGAGCGCGACGATTCCGGCGCGATCACCATGTCGCAGCGCGGTCTGCACCACCTGCGCCGCACCGCGCACCACTCGTTCGGTGGCGTCAGTCGCCGCGCCTGCCGGCTGCTGATACGTGTCGATCAGCACCACCATGTCCGCGGCGCGATCGGTCAATCGCTGTGTCACGTGCAATTGGCCACGACGCGCGCTCACCGGCCAGTTCACCGCGCGCAGTTGGTCGCCGGGCACGTAGGGGCGAATGTCGGCGTATTCGACGCCCGGGCCGATGTGCCGGGTGAGGTGGGCGCCCAGGCGATCGAGCAACTCAGTCTGAGGGATTGGCGTCGCCTGTGGTGGCGTCAGCGGAAACACGATGACGTCGACGGCGTCGACGGTTGCCGTGCCCGCCAGCAATCCGCCACGCGCCAACACGTCGACCCGAGCCCGGAGGGGATACCGGCCCCAGCGCTTTGCCATTACCGCAACCGTTTTCGCCTGACGAGCGTCCGAATCGAGAACTTCGAGCTCCATTCCTTCCACGGCGCAGACAGTGAGGTCGACTCTCCCTGAGCCGCGCTCCTCTTGAGTTGCCCACACCTTGAACCGCACCTGCTCGTTCTCGAAGCAGCGTTGCGAATCAGGCTCTCCGTGCACCTGGATCTTCGGCGCCCGAAGCTGCCAGCTGATCGAACACAGCACGCCGAGCAACGGCGCCGCGAACGCAATCAGCTGCCACTGAGTGCCGATCACGGCGGCGGCCAGCGCAACCCCGGCGCAGGTCGCGATGGCCCGCGTCAGTTGCGATGCGCGCCAATGTAGCTCGACTTCACGGTCCCGGATCACGCCGAACTCATCCGGCGCCCCCGTAGGTCTCATTTGTTCGAGGAACGGGCAAGCGCCGCAACAGTTCTCCGATGACATCAGCGCCCTGAATCTTTCGCACCCACATCTCCGGCCGCAAGGTGATTCGGTGCGCGACCGCCGCAGTGGCGAGTGCCTTGACATCCTCGGGGATCACATAATCCCGACCGAGCAGCAACGCTCGGGCACGGGCGAGCTGAACAAGGTCGAGTTCTGCGCGGGGGCTGGCGCCCACGGCGACCTGCGGATGTTGCCGGGTAGCGGTGGCCAACGACACCACATAGTGCAAGACGTCCTCGTGCACGGTCACCTGTTCGACCGATTCGCGCATCGCCAACAAATCGTGCCCATCCACAACTTGATTCACCGTCGGCTCGGCCGAACCGCGTTCGAGGCGCCGACGCAGCATAGCGGTCTCATCAAGCTCGGAGAGGTATCGCAGCTCCAGCCGCATCGCGAACCGATCAAGCTGGGCCTCGGGCAACGGATAGGTGCCCTCGTACTCGATCGGGTTATCGGTCGCCAGGACGATGAATGGCATTGGCAGCTTGTGGGTTTCGCCGTCGATGCTCACTTGCCCCTCGCCCATCGCCTCCAGCAATGCTGCCTGGGTCTTAGGTGGGGTGCGGTTGATCTCGTCGGCAAGCAGCAGGTTGGTGAAAATGGGCCCGGCACGGAACGCGAAGCGCCCCGACTGCATCTCGTAAATGGTTGAGCCAAGCAAGTCGGCGGGCAGCAAATCGGGCGTGAACTGCACCCGGGTGAATCGAAGACCCAGCGCGGCGGCGAAGGATCGCGCGATCAGCGTCTTGCCAAGGCCGGGCAGATCTTCGATGAGTACGTGGCCACGCGCGAGCACGGCAGTGAGGATGAGCCGCAACGCAGCGCGCTTCCCGACAACCACACGTTCGATTTCGTCGAGCACCGCCTCGCAGTGCGCGGTGGTCGTCGCGGCGGGCATGGTGGCGCCTTCTGTCATACCTGCTCCAATTTTCGCAGAATTTCTTCTAACGCCCCGCGGCCTGGCCCCGGCTCGCGGTCACCGGTACGCGAGACGTTGTTCGGGTTAACCCAGTTCCATAATTCGGCGCCGAAGAGCATTTGGCCCGCTGATTGAAACACCGCCGGATCTTTGGCCTGCCTTTGGCCGGTTGCGATTTCGTACCGCCGCGCGAGCATTGGACGCAGATGCCGGTCCCAATCGGCCCGGGTGGAGTCCGACCAACGGATCGTGGTCTGCGTGTTGGACAGCCAGCGGCGCAGCGAATCTCCGAGATCGTCTGGCTTCGGCTCGGCATCGAGTTCGGTCCCATGTGTCAAAAGCCGGCGGAAATTGAGCAGCACCAGCGCCAGGGCGACACCCGACGCCGCCAACACGAACCGACGATCGTGCGCTATCAGCGCCAGCAGCTCGATCCCGACGATGAGGCAAATACCCAGGGCGATAAACCTTCTCATGCTGGGCTCCTGGAGCCCAGTTCGTCGAGGACCAGTCGAAGCACCCGCACCGCGACCTCGCGATGGCGCTCGTTCATCACATGCGGGCTGAAACGGGCCTCGGCGAACAGGTTCACCAACTGAACGGCGTTATCGGCATGTAGCGCATGGTGTTCGATCGCGCGGGCCAGCACCTCGGTCGCGGTGTCGAATTCCTGGGGAACCGCTCCGGGAACATTCGCGAGTTCACGTTCCATCGAGGCGTAGCAGGCGATGATCGCCTCCCTCGGTTCGCGGCTTAGATCCACCATCTCGGCCAGCCCGCGTTCGGCTGCCCGCGCCAGTGATTCCGAACGCATGGGCGGTGCCGCGGATTCGGCGCGATCGTCGGCTGCACCACCCAAGGTGCCCGATGTCGCCGCGCGCCAACGCCGCCGCGACATGATGACCGACCCCACAACGATCAGCAGCAGCATCGGGATCGTGCCGGCAAGCAGGATACCGAGCAGGCTTCCACTGTTGTTCTGCGGGTGCTGTTTGGGCGGCTGGGTGGCGCCGTTCGCTGACGGCGGCACGCTCGGATCCGGTGGCGCGGGGGGAGCGACACCGTGCGGCAACCATAATCGGGCCAGCAGCATCGCAATCAACAGCCACGCCACGATCACAGCGAGCCCGATCAGCAACACCCGCCAGCTCGGTCTGCCCCTGCCGGCGCCGAGCATCTCGGACAAATCCGCTTGTTTGGGCGCCATCGCACGCGGGTCTCGCAACCGCGCGATGATTGCGATCGCCAGCAGCGTGAGCGTCGCGCTCAGGGCCACCACCACGAAGACCATTGCCGCCCGACCGCTACCCGGCTCCGTACGTGCGGCGTGGCCTTGAGCCGGAAGGTATCCGCGCAAGGCGGCAGCAGCAATGAACAAGAGCACGATCAGGGCAACAACGCGGCCTGTCGGCTTGTCAATACCGGGCATTCGCACACCACTCGACCGGCCGCCGTTGCGGCCCTGGCTTTGATTCGTACCGGCCAGCTTCATACTGGCATGTCAGGCGCCCATGCCGCCAGAATCGCGGACTTATCCACAGTTGTAGCTTCATCCACAACCAACGACAGACGCCGTCTGACGCGCCGGATCTGACAGAGGTGGTCCATAGCTTCGGGGTATGGCCACCTGCGTGAGTGCCGCGGAAGCACGGGAGCGGATCAGCGCTGCTCTCGACGCTATCGACGCTGCGCACGCCGTGCTGCGCGACACTGGCTCCGACGTGGTTGGCAACAACTTTCGCGTTGACGTCGCGGAGCGGTTGGAGACCCAGGACCGCACCAACCGCGGGCTCATGTATCGGTTCTTCGCCGAGATCGCCGATCCACCTGACGGCAGCGAGTGCGTACCGGCCGTACGGGAGATGCTCTGGGCGCGGCTGCGCGTCCCACCCAGAGAAATCCTCCGCCGCTTCAAACTCGCTGCCCGGATACGGCCGCAGCGCACGCTGACCGGTCCCCCGATTCCGCCGGAGCTACCCGAGTTGGCGGCCGCGGTGGAAGCAGGCGCAGTCGGCGAGGACCACATCCGCGCGGTATGTGCAGCCGTGGACGTACTACCCTCTTGCGTCTCGCCCTCTGATGCCGCGGACGCCGAGCGCACGCTGGTGCAGCACGCCACCAAACTCGACGCCGGCGTCGTCACCAAGTTAGGTCAGCGCATCGCCGACTACCTCAACCCCGACGGCCATTTCAGCGACGACGATCGGGCCCGACGCCGTGGTCTGCACCTCGGCCCGCAGGGACCCGACGGCATGTCCCGGCTGTCCGGATTGCTGGACCCCGAGGCCCGCGCATATTTCGAAGCCATCGAAGCGGCCGTACGGCCTGGCCGTCACCAACCCGATAGTGCCCAGTCCGAAGAGCGCGATCGGCGCACACCCGCCCAACGCTGTCACGACGCGCTCAAACTCGGCCTGGAAACCGCCATCGCGTCAGGCGAACTCGGGGTACACCGGGGTCATCCCGTCACCGTCATCGCCACCACCACACTGACCGATCTCAACCAGGCTGCTCACGCCGTGGTCGACCCGTCGATCCCGATGCCCGCGCCGGCACACACGGGGGGTGGCTCGCGGCTGCCGATGCCGGATCTGATTCGCATGGCCGCCAAGGCCATCCACTATCTGGCAGTGTTCGATAACCACACCGAGCGGCCACTGTATCTGGGCCGCCAGAAGCGCATCGCCACCGCCGACCAGAGGCTGATCTGCTATGCCCGCGACCGCGGCTGCACCCGTCCCAATTGCCTCGAACCGGGCTATCGCTGCGAGGTGCACCATTCGCCGGACTGGGCAAAGGGTGGCCGGACCGATGCGGACAAGCTGTTTTTCGCCTGCGGTTGCGACCACTGTGTTGCGAGCCTGGGCGAACAGCACACCGAGGTCACCCCCAGCGGGCGACTTGGGTGGACCGACGGCAGCGGTCCCCCCGCGATAAACCACGCTCACCACCCCGAGGAACTCCTCCGCGGAGATCCCGACCCGCCCGAGGATGAAAGTTGAGGGACGCAGAACTAGGCCACAGTGAACGGCCGGAAGCTGCCGTCGAGAACCTGGCTGTGGCCGATCGTGCGTCCGCTGACCACACCCGCATCCACCATTGTCAACTCCACCGCCGCCTGGGCGAACTCGTCCGCCGCGGCGGTGTCGACGAATTCGCTGGCGTAGTACGCCAGACCCGGCGTAAGGATTGGTTTGGAGGGTGACAGAGCGTTGACCGCGATGTTGTAACCGGCAAGATCGAACGCCGCGCACTGGGTGAGATGCTCCAGCGCAGCCTTGCATCCGCCGTAGCCGGGCAGGACTCCGCCGCTGCGGTCGGGGTACGGTCCGTCGCCGGGCAGCCGTGACGCGACCGAAGTGATGTTGATGATCGAGCCACCGCCCGCCGCGATCATGTCGGGGCACACCATTTGCATCAGCTCGTAAGCGGCAAAGACCACGATATCGAAATGCCGGCGATAGGCGGCTAGCGGTGTGCCGAGGAAAGGTGGCCAGCCGGGTTTGGCGGCGCCCGGTGCCGCCTTGGCGGGCTTGGCGCGCGGCTCATCGCCGGGCGACGGCGGCCGGCCAGGTGCAGTGAATGCCGCGTTGTTCACTAGAATTGTGATGGGGCCCAACGCATCTCGCGCTGCGCTCACCAACAGGCCGATGTCGTCGCGGTTCGTCAGATCGGCCCGGATCGCGACCGCGCGTCCGCCCGTCGCCTCGATGTCGGTGACGGTCTCGCCAATGGTTCCCGGCAACCGGTCATTCCATACCTGTTCGGTGCGCCCGGCGACGGCCACCGCCGCACCCTCCGCGGCGAGCGCCAGTGCGATCGCCCGGCCCAACCCCCGGCTGCCCCCGGTGACGATCGCGGCCCGGCCCGCAAGTCGCCGAGTCATCCCGTCACCCCGTGCACGACGATGGCGGTGGTCTGATCCACCCACACCTCGTCCAACTCTTCGTCTGGGCGCAGCAGCATTCGCAGCATCGTCGCTCCTCCAATCAGCTCGATTAACCGGTCTGGGTCCACATCGGGATGCGCTTCACCCCGGTAGACAGCTTCGCGCAGCCGCAGCCGCACCGCGGTGAACAGGTCGACGAACCGCGCCATCACGCGGGCATTGAGATCAGCATCCGCCGTCATATCGGCCACCAGCCCGGGCAAGGCGGCCCGCACCACCGGGGTGGTGAACACATCGCGGGTGGCCTCGATCATCATCCGAACGTCCGCTGCGATATCGCCGGCCGGGGCCTCAAGCGCGGTAGGTGCCACCGGGAACGCAGCCTCGTGCACCAACTCGGCCTTGCTCGACCACCGGCGATATAGCGCCGATTTGGTGGTCCCGGCGCGTTCGGCGACGGCGGCCAGGCTAAGGTTCGAATAGCCGATTTCCACAAGCAGTTCCGCGGTCGCGGACAATATCGCCGAGGCGATCCGTGGGTCGCGGGGGCGCCCGGCACCTGGGGCCTTGTAAACGGACGACGGGTCTGCTTTCATAACGCTACCTACCGTATCGTAATTGCCTCAACGAAGGAGGCACCTGTGACCAACGAACCTGCTGTCGATAAGGTCGCCCGGCTTCAGCGCTCCAGCCGCGACGTCACTACCCTGCCTGCAGTGATGTCGAAATGGCTGTCAACAGTTCTGCCCGGCGGTGCCATACCGGAGATAACTGTCGAAAGCGGCGTGGACTCCACGGGCATGTCATCGGAAACCATCATCTTGGTGGCGCGCTGGCAGGAGGGCGGGCAGCCGATAGAGCAGAAACTTGTGGCCCGGGTGGCGCCCAGCGCCGAGGATGTCCAGGTCTTCCCGACGTATCGGCTTGACCACCAATTCGAAGTGATACGGATGGTCGGCGAACTGACCGACGTTCCCGTCCCGCGCGTGCGCTGGCTGGAGCCCACCGGCGATGCGCTGGGCACACCCTTCTTCGTGATGGACTACGTCGACGGTGTCGTTCCCCCAGACGTCATGCCCTATACCTTCGGTAATAACTGGTTCGCCGACGCGCCCCCCGAACGTCAGCGCGAACTGCAGGACGCCACCGTCGGGGTGCTGGCTACCCTGCACTCAATCCCTAACGCGGAGAATCTGTTTGCTTTCCTGTCCGAGGGTCAGCAAGGCGATACCGCGCTGCGCCGGCACTTCAATTGGGTCCAGTCGTGGTACGACTTCGCGGTGCCGGACATCGGCCGGTCACCGTTGCTGGAACGAACTTTCGAATGGTTGCAAGAGCGCTGGCCCGACGAGACGGTCGCCCGTGAGCAGGTGCTGCTCTGGGGTGACTCCCGGGTGGGCAACGTTTTGTACCGCGACTTTCGGCCAGTGGCGGTGCTGGACTGGGAGATGGTGGCGTTGGGGCCACGGGAGCTCGACATCGCCTGGATCATATACGCGCACATGGTGTTTCAAGAACTGACTGGTCTTGCGGGACTGCCGGGCTTGCCTGAGGTGATGCGCGAGGAGGATGTCCGCGCGACCTATCAGCAGCTCACCGGCATTGAGGTGGGTGACCTGCGGTGGTTTTACGTGTATTCGGGCGTGATGTGGGCTTGCGTGTTCATGCGCACCGGTGCAAGGCGGGTGCACTTCGGAGAAGCCGAAAAGCCTGAAGACGTGGAATCGCTGTTCTATCACGCCGGATTGATGAAACGGCTTATCGGAGAGGATTAGCAATGCTCGGACCGCTCGACGAGTTCCCGGTACATCAGATTCCCCAGCCGATCGCGTGGCCGGGATCCTCCGACCGCAACTTCTACGATCGCTCCTACTTCAATGCCCACGACCGCAGCGGAAACATCTTCTTGATCAGCGGCATCGGCTACTACCCCAACCTCGGCGTGAAGGACGCGTTCGTGCTCATCCGGCGCGGAGACACCCAGACCGCGGTGCACGTTTCAGACGCCATCGACCAGGACCGGCTCAATCAGAACGTCATGAGCTACCGGATCGAGGTCAGCGAGCCGCTACGCAAACTGCGGCTGATCCTCGACGAAACCGAGGGCATTGCAGCCGATCTCACCTGGGAAGGGCTGTTCGACGTCGTTCAGGAACAACCGCACATCCTGCGGTCCGGCAACCGGGTGACCTTGCACGCGCAGCGTTTTGCGCAACTCGGGAGCTGGAGCGGACGGATCGCCGTCGACGGTGAGGAAATCGCGGTCGACCCCGCCACCTGGATTGGTAGCCGCGACCGGTCCTGGGGCATCCGGCCGATCGGCGAGGCCGAACCCGCTGGCCGACCCGCCGACCCTCCTTTCGAAGGCATGTGGTGGCTCTACGTGCCAATGGCTTTCGACGACTTCGCCGTGGTGCTGATTATCCAGGAGGAGCCCAACGGGTTCCGCTCACTCAACGACTGCACCCGGGTTTGGCGCAACGGTCGCGTCGAGCAGCTAGGCTGGCCGCGGGTAAAGATCCACTACCGCTCCGGCACTCGGATCCCGACCGGCGCCACGATCGACGCGACCACCCCCGATGGAACCCCCGTCCACTTCGACGTGGAATCCAAGCTGCCGGTCCCCATTCATGTCGGCGGGGGCTACGGCGGCGATTCGGATTGGTTGCACGGCATGTGGAAGGGCGAAAAGTTTGTCGAACGACTGACCTACGACATGAACGATCCGGCGATTATCGCGCGGTCCGGCTTCGGCGTTATCGACCACGTGGGCCGCGCGGTATGCCGCGACGGCGACCGGGATCCGGTGGAGGGCTGGGGCCTCTACGAGCATGGCGCGCTCGGCCGCCACGACCCGTCCGGCTTCGCCGACTGGCTAACGGTTGCGCCGTAGCTCTCTCGTCCCGAATGTCGAGTTGTCGGGCGATTGCGCGCAACACGTCGACGTTGGGCAATCCGCATTTGTCCTACGGAAGCGTCGAAATACGGTTGACTAGAGAGCGTGACTAACCCGCCGTGGATTGTCGACGTTGTTGTGGTCGGCGCTGGCTTTGCCGGACTGGCCGCGGCGCGCGAGCTGGCGCAACAGGGCCATGACGTGCTGGTCTTCGAGGGCCGCGACCGCGTTGGTGGGCGCTCGTTCACCGGCAGCGTCGCAGGTCTGCCCGCGGACATGGGTGGCACTTTTGTCGGCCCGACCCAAGACGCCGTCCTCGCGCTGGCGGCCGAACTCCAGCTCCCGACAACTCCAACCCACCACCAAGGCAAGAACGTGATCCACTGGCGCGGCCGGGCGCGTTCCTATCGAGGCACGATCCCCAATCTCTCGCTAGCGGGGCTACTCGACATCGGCCGGTTGCGTTGGCAATTCGAGCGAATTGCCCGCAGCGTTCCGGTGGCGGCGCCCTGGAATGCGCGCGGCGCCCTGCGGCTCGACGACCTGTCGCTGGGTGAGTGGTTGCGCGCAGCGCGCGCCAGCGCCTCGTCACGCGACCTGCTGACCATCATGGCCAGGGTCACGTGGGGATGCGAACCCGACGACGTGTCGATGCTGCACGCCGCCCGCTACACGCATGCCGCCGGCGGGCTGGACCGGCTCCTCGACGTCGAGAACGGCGCCCAGCAGGACCGTTTCCCAGGCGGCACACAGCAGATCGCCGAGGCGGCAGCGGCCGAACTCGGCACACGCGTCGTGCTCAACGCACCGGTGCGTCGCATCGACCGGCACGGTGCAGGAGTGACGATCACCTCCGATCGCGGCCAGGCCGAGGCCGGGTACATCATCGTCGCGATCCCGCCGGCCCATCGTGCGGCCATCGAGTTCGCTCCCCCGCTGCCCGCCGAATATCACGAGCTCGCCAAGCATTGGCCGCAGGGCCGGCTCAGCAAGGCCTACGCGGCCTACTCCACTCCGTTCTGGCGGGCCGACGGGTTCTCCGGCCAGGCGCTGTCCGACAAGGGCCCGGTGTTCATCACCTTCGACGTCAGCCCGCATTCCGACGGACCCGGCATCCTGATGGGGTTCGTCGACGCGCGCGCGTTCGACTCGCTTCCCAGCGAGCAGCGCCGCGGCGACGCGCTGCGCTGCTTCGCCTCGCTGTTCGGCGATGACGCACTTAAACCGCTCGACTATGTTGATCATCGTTGGGGCGAAGAGGGTTTCGCGCCGGGCGGTCCGACCGCGGCGGTACCCCCGGGGTCGTGGACACGATTCGGACCATGGTTACGCGAGCCGGTCGGGCCCATTCACTGGGCCGGCACCGAGACCGCAGACGAGTGGACCGGGTTCCTCGACGGCGCCGTCAGGTCGGGCCAGCGCGCCGCCGCCGAAGTCGCCGCCGCGTTATGAGCTGACCCGCCGCGCGCGGGCCTGGTCGGTCCCGTCCATCATCGCGGTGCGCGCCTCGTCGCAGATGCCCGTTCTGTTGCACGAGTTCGCCGGCGACCCGATGTGGCAGTGGGTGCTTGGGGCTGTTCTGCTTCTCTGGGGAAGCGTCATCATTGCTTTCCACCAGTATTGGCGGAGTGTCGCAGCTGTAATGGTATCGCTGCTCGGTTGGTTTCTTGCCATCCGCGGGGTGTTGATCCTGGCTGTCCCCAACGTTTACAACTGGGCCGGCGACGCCTTGGAGCAGGACGCTATCCCGTTGGTGCGCGCTATCTTTGCCGGATTGGCATTGGTCGGTCTGTACCTGACCTACGTAGGTTGGATCGCAAATCCGGACCCGGCCCAACAAGACGGTCGCCCGGATGCCGCGGGTCATTAAGCATCCCGATATTCGTCGCGCAGAGATTCTGGACCGCGCCTCGGCACTGTTTGTGCAGCGCGGTTATGACAATGTCAGTCTCAACGATTTGATCGCAGATGCCGGAGTCTCCAACGGCGCTTTCTACCAATGGTTTCCGTCGAAGGATGCGTTGATTACCGCCTTGGCCGAGCGCGCTGCCCACGATCAATTCGTAGCCATCGAAATCGCGATCGCCCAGTGCCCCGGCAACGCGATGGATCGACTGAATGCACTGCTGCAGCCGGGTTTTGACGTCAAGATGAGGATGGGGACGCCTGAGCAATTAGCGGCGATGGTCTCGCTGCTCCGACCCGAGAACGCGCACCTGTACGGACGGATCGTCGCAGTTAGCGAGAATCTAATGCGGCCGCTGCTGACACACGTGATATCTGTTGGAGTGCAAGAAGCGATCTTCAATACATTCGACGCCGAAGGTGTCGCCGACATGATTCAGGGACTCGCCGCACGCGTCAACTCGAACGTCGTGCAGATATTCGATGCCACCGATGAGTCAGGTAGAGACCACGCCATCGATGTTCTGACCAGCCGGCTCAAGCTTCATGGGTTAACCGTCGACCGCGTCCTGGGGCTACCCGACGGAAGCGTCACCGTACTCAGCCGCGCACAGGTCGAAAGCATGGTCGCGGCCTTGCCCCGGAATTATTAGGTACACGGCCCAGAGCAGGGCCGGCTCCATCGTCCGTCGCTAACAAGCAGTTCGGCGCTTTTGAAATCGTTGTTCTGCAGCAGAACTCGCCGCTAACTTTCCAGCGCTTTTGCGCAGCCATCAAGGATTGCACGAAAGCTCGACCGGAGCAGCCGACTGCTGACCGCCTCCAAGACCTTGCCTCCCGCCCGAGCCGGATGGGTGTAGCTGCTCAGCCAGTCGACGCGGGTGCCCTCGCCCGACGCGGCGAACGTCAGTGTGCCGCCCTCGTGATTGAACGGCGGGAATGATCGGACGATGAGGTACGAGTAGCTGCGCGGCCGATCGTAGGCCGTGATCTCTTCCCGGAACCAGTTGCCAACCCCGATGACTTGGCGCACCGCACCCGCGCCAGGCCCTGACGAGTCTTTGGCGTAACCGGCCCTGAGAACCAACTGAGCGGCAGCCAAATTGACCGGGTCGGCCAGCCAGTCGAAGACCTGTTCCACAGGTGCACTGATCGTCCGCTCCACGTGAAGCTCGACCATGACATCTCCTGCCTGGCAGTAACGGCGTTGTCCGACGTTGTCTCAGGGACATGCTACAGCCGGGCCTAGCAAAGCTCGCCGGCGCAGCGGGCAATCACAGGTGTCTTTGCGCAGTCCCACACCGTCGCAAATGGGGCCAGTTCTGGCCACGAACGGGGGTTTGCTGGTGCCCGGTCCAGCTAACCCTGTTTGCCCCTGCCGGTCACGTGCCGGCTCGGTTACGAAGATCCAAAAAGGCCGGAGAACGGACCGGGGAAGGTATTTCACCGCCCATCCCCACGAGTAAAGCGACCTGCTCGCGATGTCAACTTGAAGTGGCCCCGGCGTGACGAGTTTGAGTGGTCCACCGCGGGTCACCGGCCAGGTGGTGTCAAGTTTGCCTGGCCCCACCCCATCGCTCTAAGGAGTCGATGACGGGAGGGCGGAGTGGCAGCGTCTTTAGTGTCGGCTCATGATTTGGCAAATCACCTGCCGCAGTTGTTCTTCCGGCGATCCGGGCAGGGCGTCTGTCCGCCATGCGACGAAATCGTCGGGACGCACCAACACCGCCACCTCCGGTGATAGCCCTGTCAATTGTGCCCACCGACCGTCCACGTCGCGGATGTAGGTGTCGGTGTCGGGCCCTGGGAGACACCTGCCCAACGCTGCCCACCGAGGAACCTCAAGTAAATGCTAGCGTTGCTAGCATTGCGGCTCGGTAGGGAAGTGCGCGGTGATCTAGCTCGCCAAGATACTGGCACTGATCGCGGTGCTGGGTACTGCGGTTGTTTATGGCACCGACGTGTTCTGCGCGGTTGTTCAGCGACCAACATTGGTCGTCGTCGACGATCGTGCCCTGGTAGCGGTAATGGGCAATGTGCATCATTACGGCGACCGGCGCATGCGAGTACCGGGTGTACTCGGCGGCGTGGCCGCCATCGCAAGTGCCGCACTGTTCGCGGTGGCCGGTCAATGGCCCCAAACCATTACGACAGTCTGTGCGGTGGCGATACTGCTGGCCTGGATCGTGCTCTGCGCGCGGATCAGCGCGCCGATCACGGTCAGCTCACCCAGGCTGCTCACAGCTTCGCGCGAACAAGTGCGCTTTATGGCTCGTTGGAGGCGAGGCAATGGCGATGGCGATGGCGATGGCGATGGCCGAGCGTTCCTCGCGCTGAGAACTTGAAACAACAGCTCGGCGCCGCGCCGGTCGAGCTTTGGTTCAGCTGGCCCTTTCCATGAGTCGAAGCGCTTCGGGGATTGAATCGACGATAAGTAAACCGTGGTCGGGGAAGACGCGCGTCAGCGGACGCATTACAGCACCGGTGACCACGATGCAGTGCAGCTCGGCTTGCTGATACTCGTGGTTGAGGGTAAGGAGCGCTCGGAAACCCGCCACCCCCAGGAAATCCAGGTGACTGAAATCAAGGATCAGCGGAGCCTTCAGCTGCGAAAAGCGGCGGATTGCTTGGGCTACCGGATTTACGTTAGACGCATCGATTTCGCCACCGATGCGCAAGACCGTGGCCAGGCTGCGCGCGTGAACCTGGAACCGCACCCCAGCGCAATCGATCAGATACCGGCCGCGGGGCTGTTCGCATCGCTGAGATGTGTATAGGTCGGGTGTATCGGGTACAGCAGTCATGTCATTGCGCCCATCAAGTGTGTGGCTGGTGACCAAGACGAGCGACAGGGAACTTCTCGACGCCGCTCAATAGTTCCGGCAGCTGTGGACTCAACCTGGGCACAGCCTATCCCCAATTGCCGCTGCGCGTAGTGAAAACGACGCCGTAACTACCGGATGTTCACGGCGTGAGGGCAGCCGAGCCAGCCGCTTAACTTTCGTTAACCGGACTTGCACGCCCGGATGCGGTTTATCGGAAAGCGCAATGCCATCGCAAGCGCAGATCAACCAAGCCGATACGGCTCGAACGCAATTCGACCAAACTGCTGCAGGAGCTGCGGGTGCTGTGCTACTAACGAAGGGGGCCGTGTGACGCTGCCGTTCCAGCAGCGTTTCAACGATGTCGGTTGGGCCGCGTTGGGTGGCTCCCGCTTCGCTTCGGGACGCATCGATTCCGAACGCGAAGCAATCTGTGCGGCCTAATAATCCACTATCAGCAACGGACTAACTTGAATGCTGCGCGACGAATCGCCACTACGAACTAAACCGTGGGCCGCGGTGGGCAGCTTCCGCTACATCGTCCGTGAAGACCGATGGGAGTGGTCTGACGAGGTTGCCCGAATGCACGGTTACCGGCCAGGCAGCATCACCCCCACCACCGACTTAGTCCTGGCGCACAAACATCCCGACGAAAAGGCGACGGTGGGTGACTTGATCGTGGAGGTGTACCGGCAGGGGACCCCTGTCACCAGTCGAAGCCGGATTGTCGATACCCACGGCAAGGAGCACCTGGTAGTCGTGGTCGGTGATCGGTTCTACGCCAATGATGGCGCGCCCGGCGGTATCGCCGGGTTCTACATCGACATCACGGAGCAGTTCGAAAGGGATGTGCAAAAGCGGCTGACCGATGCCATAACGTCCATCAGTGCGCGACGGGCGGTGATCAACCAGGCCATCGGCATGGTGATGCTGCGCTATGCGGTGGACGCTGACATTGCGTTCTCGCTCCTGACGAGGATGTCTCAGCAATCGAACATCAAGTTGCGGATTATCGCCGAACGAGTCGTCGCCGACCCCACCGAGCTTGGCGTTTTCGCCGGCAACGTGCCCGAGAGCCTCGACACGCTGCTTCGCAGCTGTGACTGCTAGGTCGCGGTAGTCCACTGTTTGTGTCTGGGCTCTGGCCGTAGGTCTTAACTGAAATTGTTCTCCCTGTTTTGCGTCACCCAAACGGTGGTAACCGCCCATCTAGCGCACTGAGCGTGCGCGCATCCCATCTCGCATAGGAGGGTGAATCGTGCCGAACCCGTCGATCAAGGACGAGAAGCTGTATCGTGATCTGCGCAACGAGGGCAACTCCGAGGAAAAGGCGGCGCGGATTTCCAATGCCACCGCTGCGCGAGGTAAATCCTCGGTCGGCCGCAAAGGCGGCAAGGCAGGTTCCTACGCCGATTGGACCGTTCCGGAGCTGAAGAAGCGGGCTAAAGAGCTTGGTATGTCAGGCTATTCAGGTCTGACGAAAGATAAACTGATCGCCAAACTGCGCAACCACTGAGTGCGCCGTCAGTCTTTGAGGGGCATCGATCGGTGAGCCCGGGCCGGTCAACCAGCACCAAAAACGCGACCGCGTAATTGTTGTCGTCGGCCTGGGATCTGATGCGATCCCCGGCCACTCGCTCGCAGCCCGTTTTTGGGCCCATTTTTGCGGGTTCCGGTGAGGGTCATGATGGATAGGCCATACCCGCCGGCGCACTGACCGACCCGGCTGACGATGGTCGCGTCATTTGTCATGTGTTTACCTGACCGCGAAGTGGGCAATCCCCAGCTATGTCAGCGCCTACGATCCGAGCCTATGCTCGTGCCGCCGTAGTCATTCCCGCTCATAATGAACAGGCGCGTCTGCCAACATGCTTGCGCTCGGTGGTGACCGCCGCTCTATGCGCCCCGATCCCGATAGCAATAGTGGTGGTCCTGGATGCCACGCGAGACGACAGCGCAAAACTGGCCGGACAGTATGGACCGGACGTGCACTTCGTCAGCATCGACGTCGGCAACGTAGGCGCCGCGCGGGCGGTCGGCTTCAATTACGCCCGCTCGCTGTGTAGCGACGCCACCGAGTGCTGGTATGCGACCACTGACGCTGACAGTGGAGTGGACCCGGACTGGCTGGTACATCAGCTAGGGCTCGATGCGGACATGGTGTTGGGCGTGGTACGTGTCGCCGATTGGCGTCACCATTCCGACGACGCCGCCGATCGCTATATGCAGGCCTACGACGCGGACGGGAGCGCCGACGGCCCGCACGAGCACATTCACGGAGCGAACATGGGCTTCAGTGCCCGGGCTTACTGGCGGGTTGGCGGCTTTCGCTCGTTGTCCTCCGGCGAGGATGTCGACCTGGTAGCGAGGTTCGAGGCCGCCGGGTACTGCATTCACCGGGACGCGGAATTGTCAGTGGCTACGTCGGCACGCACCCAAGCCCGGGCACCACACGGATTCGCCGATCACCTCAGTCAGCTCGAGGGATCGGTGGAGGAGGGTTGCGCGTGACGGCAGGCCTGATAAAACACTGGCTGGACTCCGGACGACTTGAGCTGCCGCTGCCCGCATCGGGATGTACCGGCGAGCGCTGGCGACGTCTTGCTCTGCTCGCCGAAGACGACATCGTGGCGGCCCGAATCGCCGAGGCTCACGTTGATGCCGTCGCGATACTTCACGAGCTGGGTGGCAAACCCCCCGAATTCGGTCAGCTGTGGGGCGTCTGGGCAGCAGAATCCCCCGACGCGGTACTGACCGCCACCACCCGCAACCGTGGCGCGTTCACGCTCAGCGGAACCAAAGTCTGGTGTTCGGGGGCCGGTTTCTGCACCCATGCGCTGGTGACCGCGCAGCTTGACGACGGAAGTCGTGGCCTATTCTCGGTCGCGACAACCGACCCGGCTGTCAAAGCCTTGCCGAGTACGTGGTGGAACGCCGGAATGGCAGGCAGCGACACCCGGCCGGTGCAGTTCACCAACGCCCAGGCTGTCGCCGTGGGCGACCCTGGTGACTACCTGAGTCGGGCCGGATTCTGGCATGGCGCGATCGGCGTGGCCGCATGCTGGCTCGGGGGTGCACGTAAGGTTGCCGACCCGCTATATCGTTGTGCCAGAAGCGACTCCGCCGATGCCTACTCGCTGGCACACCTGGGCGCAGTGGACGCCGCACTTGCCGCAGGCGACGCGATGTTGGCCGTCGCAGCAACCCAGATCGACTCCGATCCGTTCGATCGGACCGGAACCGCTCAACTGATAGCCCGGCGCGTCCGCTCGGTCGTGGAACACGCGGCCGACGAAGCGATCACCCGCACCGGCCGCGCTCTGGGCCCGGGCCCACTGTGTCAAGACGGACGGCACGCTCAGCGAGTGGCCGACCTGAGCATTTATATCCGACAGAGCCACGCGGAGCGGGATCTCGCCGAGTTGGGACGGCTTGCGGGACAGCAGTGTTGAGGACGCCATGAGAAGCGCGCTGACAGGCAACTGCGACCGGTTCGCCGCCACCCCACTCGCCGACGGCGGCACCCCGACGCAGGCGTGGCGGACCGCCCTCGAAAAGGCAACCCTGCCGCCACTGGATCTGACCGATTGCCCAGGCCTGGTCGTCGTCGCGCCACACCCCGACGACGAGACCCTCGGGCTGGGCGCGACGGCTGCACACCTTGTCGCGTCGGGCATCGACGTCCAGGTGGTGTCAGTCAGTGACGGCGGGGCTGCCCAACCCGGCGCATCGCCGTTGGACCGGACCCGCCTGGAAGTCATACGAAGAAGCGAACTACTCAGGGCGACAAGCGTGTTAGGGGTTCCCCCGCCCCTGCCGCTAGGTCTCCCCGACGGTCAGCTGCTCGACCACGAGGTCAGGCTCGCTGACTTGCTCGCCCAGATCCTCGAGAAGGCTGCGCCGGGGACCTGGTGCGCCGCCACCTGGCGCGGCGATGGGCACCCCGATCACGAGGCCGTCGGACGTGCTGCGGCGGCAGCGTGCCAGCGCACCGGCGTCACCCTCGTGGAGTATCCAGTTTGGATGTGGCACTGGGCGAGTCCGGGCGATCCGGCGGTGCCGTGGGACCGGGCCTACACAGTGCCCGTATCAGATTGGGCTCTTTCGTGCAAACCACTTGCCGCGCAATGCTTCCACAGCCAGTTCGAGCCCGGCGCCGACGGGGCGTCGCCGGGGCTGCCGCCGTTCGTGCTGGAGCGACTGCTGGCGGTGTGCGAGGTGATGTTCCGGTGAGCGCGCGCCTCCCCGATGCTTATTTCGACCGGTTGTATGCCAGCACCGACGATCCATGGGAGCTGACGACGCGATGGTACGAGCAGCGCAAGTACGCCATCACCATGGCGCTGCTCCCCAACCGTCGGTATCGGCACGCTTTCGAACCGGGCTGTTCGATCGGCACGCTGACCGTACTGCTGGCGCAGCGCTGCGATCACGTGACGGCGGTCGATATCGCCGGTGCGGCGGTGCAGACCGCCGACGCCCGACTGCGGCACGACGGCTGCCGGAACCGGGTAACGCTGGCCCGGTCGTCGCTGGACGACGTGTGGCCGCCCGGGCCGTTCGACCTCGTGGTGCTCAGCGAGGTCGCCTACTACCTCGATGCCGACAGACTAGCCGCGGTGTTGCGTCGCGAAAGCGCCCGGCTGCCATCAGGCGGAGCTGTCGTCGCCGCACACTGGCGCCACCCTGTGACCGACTACCCGCTCAGCGGCGATGCGGCCCACGAGATCATCGCCCGCACGCCGGGGCTGAAATCGATGGGTAGCTACCGTGACCGCGACGTCGTCATCGAGGCGTTCGACACCGGTGACGGCCGGTCGGTGGCGGCCCGCGAAAGGGTGCCCGGAGCGCAGTAAGGGCAGCACCCAGCGGACTGATGAAACGATTTTCAGCCGAACTGGTCCGTGGTGCCCGCCATCGGAGGGTTATCCGCGCTATCGCCGGGCCGCCCGATCGCGGTGAGCCGACGCCGCACACGCTCGACGTCGTCCGGTGAGGGCATCTCATCGGTGATCCGGGTAATCTCCACCCCGGCATCGGCGGTATCGATCGACCGCCGGCCAGGCACGATAAGTTTGGTTGTGATCGTCAGGATCTCGTCGTCGGATACTCGCCGACGCAACAGCGCTAAAATTGGTACATAGCCCGTGGCGGGCAAGCCCTTTGGGTAACCCGTCCGACGAAAAGCAACGATGCTCGACATCCGATCACCCAGACCCATCATGCCTCCCCTACCATCGCCGCCGTACTAGCCGCCGTACGAATCAGCGTCGCTCTTACCAGGAATAGCCCGATGGGTCCGGTCCGGCCAAAACACGCCGGACCGGACCCATCGACGTCAATCAATTACTGGTGCTGCTTCTGACGCTCTTCGGCTGCCTTAGCACCACCACGAGCGGCCTCGGCTTCGGCTTCCTTCTTGGCCGCGTCCCGCTCGGCGTCGGCTTTGTCTTGCTGCGCCTTGCCCTCTTCGACGATGTCATTGCGACCGGCCAGGGTTCCGCCAACCTCTTTGGCCTTACCCTTGATGCCCTCAATTACTCCCTTAACCGCTTCCTCTGGTCCGCTCTTGTGATCGCCCATAGCTCGATCCTCCCTCTCGGTGCTTTGAGCTTTCGCTCTGTGGTTGCGAATCGGATCTGATCAGCTCGCATTAGGGGCCTAGGAGACTGCCGCCCACATGTACGCCACAGCCTTATGCGGAATTCGCGCGGGCTCTTTTCCTTTGATCCCTTTTGACCTCTTTTTGATCCACGTGCTGATCATCGTCCGCACTTACCGACTTCCCACCCTACGAGCGGTCAAACAGCTATTGGCACGACCGGACCGATTCGACCTGCTCAGGGGCTGGATTCCGTTGCGCTTAATCACAAATACGACATTCGGCCCAAGGACAGCGATCTAACCACCTACCGGCCGGTTTGGACGGCATTTTGCCGGGTAGTGCCTCCCGACTGGCGCACGACGAAGTGACCGAGCGCATCAGATCTCCACCCGGCGCTTTGGAGATCTACCCCAGTTGGTCGCGTAGGCACTGCAGGGTTCGCGCCAAAATACGCGAGACCTGCATCTGTGACACGCCGATCCGCTCGGCGATCTGGCTTTGCGTCATCGATTCGAAGAACCGCATGTAAAGAACCTCACGTTCGCCTTCGGGCAGCGCGGCCACCAGGGCGCGTACCGCTTCCCGATCGGTGATGTGGTCGATCTGTGGGTCGATATCACCAATTGCATCGGCGACCAGCCGGCCGCGATTGCCCGAATTGTCTGCTCTGATAGGTGCGTCCAGCGACTCGAGCCGGTAAGCATCGCCTGCAACGAGGCATTCGACGACCTCCTCGTGGGAAACTCCGAGCACCTGCGACAGCTCACTGGCTGTCGGCGCCCGCCCCAGATTCTGCGCTAAATCCGCTGTGGCCCTACTAATCTGGACATAGAGATCACGCAGCCGCCGCGGCACGCGCATGCCCCAGCTGAAGTCGCGGAAGTAACGCCGGACCTCGCCCATCATGGTGGGAATCGCGTACCCGATGAAACTGGGTCCCTTGGCAGGGTCGAACCGGTTGACGGCGTTCATCAATCCGAGCCGCGCGACCTGCGTCAAGTCCTCGCGATTTTCGCCGCGGCGGCCGAAGTGGCGGGCTACGTGATCGGCCAAAGGTAGGCATCGGGCGACGATGCGCTCGCGTTGTCGAGCATATTCGTCCGATTCAGCCGGCATCTGGCTAAGCGCCAGAAACATCTCGACGATGTCGTCGTACGAATCGGACTGCGCGGCGGCCGACCGAGTAGAGGCGGACGGGGCAACCAGTTCGGTCATCGTCTGCAACGGCTTCGCCAAACTCGGCGGTGTCGGGTAAACAGGGGCACACGAACAGGTTTGCATTTCCGGCACGCTTCCTTTGAGTCGTGTGCAGCTCGGCGTCGAAGGCGTGCGCACACTCCCACTGCGTCCGTATCCGTGAAACAGAACGGTTTTTTGCAGCGTTCACGGCACTACGCAGTGGCTGACCGATTTTGGCGCCCGAGCCCAGCGGCTGCTGGCCGCTTTGAGCTAAACGGCGATGTGTCCAGAACAGACGTGTTCCCCAACAGTACGCCTAATCACGGGATTGCGCGCCGAAATGGGCCGCGATATGCGATTTCGCGCCGCGTTCGGTGCGCTACTCATCGTAAGAGACTAAAACAATTGCACCTAAAGGGATTTCGGCCACCGGCAGATGCTTGTTGGTTCGTCAAACCTCCACTACGGTTTGGCGCGCAGGTTCGATCAGAGCGCCGGTCTTCGCCAAGGTGTCGATCTGGTCGGCGTTGAGGCCGATTTCTTTGAGAATTTCTTCGTTGTGCTCGCCTTGGCGTGCGGGCAGTTGGGTGGTCAGCCCGCCATCGTGGCCGCTGAAGTGCCATGGCGGAGCCGGGATGGTGATGCTGCCGCCGTGACGGTCAGAGACCTGGCGAGTGGTCACCCAGCCCTTGGCCCAGTCGGTTTCGATGAACTCGGCCATGTCGCGCAGCTGGCCGGTGGCGATCTTGGCCTCGTCGAATTGGGCGTCCAGTGACGCGAAGGAGTCGAACGTGTAGATCCAGGTCTGCACGATGGCATGCAGTTCTTCCAGGTTTTGTCGGCGCAGCTCGGCTGTACGGAACCGCGGATCGTCGGCGAGGTCGGAGCGCCGCATCGCGTGCAGGTAGAACGGGAAGCCGAGGCTTCCTACCAAGCTCATCGGCGAAACGAACTCGTTGCCTTCAGGACTGGTGAAGAACGCGCAATCGGTGGCGCCCAAGATCGGCGTTTCGGCGCCCAAGTCTACGTCGGAAAGGTCGTAGTGCACCCGCTCATTGATCGACGTCAGCACCGCGGCCATAGCGACATCGATGTATCGACCTTCGCCGGTCAGCCGGCGCTGCTGCAAGGCCGCCAACACGGCGATGGTGGCGTGCAGCCCGGCGTAGACGTCGCCGTGCGACAGCGAGTCCGTTCGGCGATCTGCGCCCTCAACACCGAATTGCTGCAACGTGTTGTAGGTGAACCCGACCTCGGCCTGAACGGTGGGCGCGTAGGCCATCCGGGTCCGCCACGGGCCCCCCTGGCCGTAGCCGCTGATGGAGGCGTAGACGACGGCGGGATTACGCGCCGCCACCGAGTCATAGTCCAACCCGAATGCGGCCAGCGCACCGGGACGGAAGTTCTCCACGATGATGTCGGCTGTGTCGCATAGTTGTAGCACCACCACGCGCGCTTCGGGAACGTTGAGATCGATGCTCAGATTGCGCTTGCCCGCGTTCTGCTGAGCGTAGTACCCACTGATCTCGTCCTGGCGCGGAAATGCCAAGCGGGTCATATCGCCTTGGGGTGGTTCGATTTTGATCACTTCTGCGCCAAGGTCAAGCAGGTGCTTGGTGCAGTGCGGACCCGCAAGCACCCGCGTGAAATCGACGACCTTGACGCCTTCGAGTGGCATGCCCATGATTACCGCCCCCCAAAACGCGCGGCTCCGGGACCGTTGGCGACCAGCGACGCCAGTCCAACTTTGAGGTCATCGGACTTCCAAAAGTCCTTCTGCAGTTCGCGCATTGCCTCGTCGGTGGCCTGCACTCCGTGCGACACAGCGTGGGACACGATGGCTTTGGTGGACGCGTGCGCGACGGTCGGCCCGTGGGCCAGCTCGTGGGCCAGCGTCTCAGTGACCTCGGCAAGCTGCTCGTCGGGAACGACGCGGTTGATGACGTTCCATCGTTCCAGCGTCCGGGCGTCGTAGCGGCGCGCGAGCAGTGCCATCTCCTTGGCACGCGCGGCGCCAGCCCGCTCGGTCACCCGCTGGATACCTCCCATCAAGGGGTTCAGCCCGATTGCCGCTTCGACGCTGCCGATCTTGGCCGACTCGCTCGCCACGATCAGATCACAGGCCAATGCGACTTCCAGGCCCCCGCCGAGGCACACGCCATGCACCGCGACCACGATCGGAATCGGGAGAGTATCGAACACCCGTAACAACTCGACCACGTCCAGGTCGGGGGCCACGCCACGCTCGGCACTGTCGAGCAGCGTGAGGTCGGCGCCGGCAGAGAAATTGCGCAGGCTGCTGCGCAGCAGGACAGCGCGGGCGCGCCGCTCGGCTGCCCAGCGGACGCCGTCGATCAGTGCAGTGAACAATGCGATTCCCAAGAAGTTGTGCGGAGCGTGCTGCATGGTCAGCACGGCGACTTGGCCGTCCATCTCGCGTGCCACCGGAGGTGAATTTCGATCTGGCGCGCTGACCGGCGGCACCGCGCCGCTCGGCTGATCCAGGGTCTGCTCGGTCACGGGAATTCCTCTCCTCGAATCAACCTATGTCGGTCGTCATACTGACGGTATGCACCACCATAGAAGCATTAATAGCCAATCGTCAACAACTATGTATGATGGGCGACATGCCTAGACGCAGCGACAGCAAGGACCGGATGATCGCAGCCGCCCGCCGCCTCTTCCGCGAACACGGCTATTTCGGCACCGCACTCTCAGAAGTTGTCAGCGAGAGCTCGGCGCCGCGTGGGTCGCTGTACTTTCACTTCCCCGGCGGCAAGGAGGAACTCGCCACCGAGGTCGCGCTCGTGCACAGCGCCGATACCATCGCCCACATCAACCGCGCCGCCGGCTCCACCGGCACCGCCGCGGAACTGATCGCGGCATTTATCGGCCGTCCTCGCGACGAACTCGCAGCCAGCGGCTACCGCGAGGGCTGCGCCATCGCCCCCATCGTCATCGAATCGACGCCCGCCTCGGCGCAGCTCACCGACACAACGCGCCGCGGCTTCCAGGACCTGATTGCCACCCTCGCCGCGCGTCTCGCCGAGAAGGGCATCCCCGACGACCGCGCCGGGCAGCTTGCCCTCAACGCCGTCACCGCCATGGAAGGTGCGCTCATTCTCGGGCGGGTGCTGCGCAGCCCCCAACCATTTGACGCGGCCATCGCCGAACTGGCCGCCAGCGCGGAGGCCGCAGCCGCCGCCTCCGCATAACCTCGAAAGGGACACCAGACGATGACCACCCCAACAACAGATGAGTTGCGCACCAACCTGATCGGAGCCTGGACGCTGCAGTCATACGAGAGCACCAGCGTCGACGGGTCCGATACGATCTACCCACTGGGCAAAGACGCCCGCGGAATAATCATGTACACCCCGGACGGTTACATGTCAGCCCAGATCATGCGCTCAGAGCGAACTCCGTTCGACCGCAACGATGCACACTTGGCCCACCAGGATGAGCTTGCCGCGGCCGCCGGGGGTTATTTCAACTACGCCGGTCCGTACACCGTCGACGACGACGTGATCGCCCACCACGTCGAACTGAGCCTGGTGCCCAATTGGATCGGCGGAATCCAATACCGTAAGGCCCGCTTAGAAGACTCTCGCCTTGAACTCAGCCCGCCCGAACCTCTTTTGATCCGCGGCGAACTCCGGAACGCCAAGCTCGTCTGGCGGCGCGCCTGATTCTCGGGAGCAAACGCCCGGTTTCGCCGGGCAATTTCGAGCGACCTACCGCGCGTCCTATCCCGCGATGAACACGGTCCGTAAGTACAGCTGCGCAAGTACCCTTAGTTGCGGGCCTTGGCATCATGCCTACCGATGCAGCCCAGAAAACACTGAGGGGTGCCCCAACGAGGTGTTGACCTAGGATCCCGGGATAAGGAGGCCACTGCGTGACCTATCCCCAGGATCCTTTTGGGCACAACCCGTTTAGCTACGATCCACTCGGCCGCGTCCCGTTGGAACCGCCAATCTTTGAAGCACCGCCGTTGCCGCCCTACCGCCCGCCGGTCAACGCGTTCGCGACGTTGTCGCTGGTGTTCGCCTTCGTGTTCGCCCCGGCCGGCGCGATTCTGGGACATATAGGGCTCGCACAAATCCGCCGCACCGGTGAGCTTGGCCGTAACCGCGCTCTGATCGGGGTGGCGCTGTCGTATGTCGTCATCACGCTCACGGTCGTGGCGCTGATCGCATGGGCCACCCTGGCCGGCACCCCTACCAGCCAGACCGCGGCACCCACGACAACCACCGCTGCGCCCCCGGGGCCGACGGTGGCGCCAGAGGCGGTAGCCACGCTTTTGCCCGGCCTCGGCGACCTCAAAGGGATCACCGGCGACGAGAACCTCGAGGCCGGTCCAGTATCGGACCATCCCAGCCGATCCAACAGGGAAGGAACCATCGACCGCCCGCAGTGCTGGGGAAGCATTTCCCCCGGGATCCCGGACGCCTATGACGTCGACGCCATATCCGGGTACCACGCACAAGAGTTCACGGACACGCGCAGTTTCCTCAGCTCTGTCCAGGTCACCCAGGCAGTCGCGGTGTTTCATGATGTGCCCGCAGCGCAGTCGCAACTCGCGAACCTACTGGCCGGGTGGCACCAATGCGCCGGCTCGACTGTCAGCCTGACCACTCCCAGCGGGCAAACCGTCACGTTTTCTGTGAGCGCTCCCGCCGATGCCGGCAATGGCATTACCACGCTTGATCTGGCGCCGAGGGGACTCCAGGTGCACTCCGTCCGCGCGATCGCAGGCAAAGCCAATGTCGTCATCGATCTCTACCTGTCCTATAGCGGCAAGAGCGACAGTGACCGCCCCCGGCAATCCGCCGTGAGCATCGCGAATTACGTTCTCGGCAAGATCCCCGGTTAAAGACGGTCAGCCACATCAGTAGGCTCGGTGTATGAAGTATCTCGAGGTCGATGGAATCGGCAAGGTGAGCCAGATCGGTCTGGGCACCTGGCAGTTCGGCTCACGTGAATGGGGCTACGGGGACGGCTACGCCGCCGGTCCTGCTCGTGAAATCGTGCACCGCGCCCGTTCTCTGGGGGTCACGCTGTTCGACACCGCTGAGGTGTACGGGCTAGGGAAAAGCGAGCGGATCCTGGGCGAGGCGTTGGGCGACGAGCGCGCCGACGTTGCGGTGGCCAGCAAGGTCTTCCCGGTGGCGCCATTCCCCGCGATTATCAAGCAGCGCGAGCGCGCCAGCGCCCGGCGGCTGGGGCTGGACCGCATTCCCCTCTATCAGATTCACCAGCCCAACCCGGTGGTTCCCGATTCAGTGATCATGCCGGGAATGCGCGATTTGCTCGACAGTGGCGCCATTGGCGCGGCCGGCGTCTCGAACTACTCGCTTGCCCGATGGCAAAAAGCCGATGCGGCGCTGGGTCGGCCCGTCATCAGTAACCAGGTACATTTTTCGCTCGCCCATCCCCAGGCGCTCGAGGACTTGGTCCCGTTCGCGGAGCGCGAGAAGCGCATAGTGATCGCCTACAGCCCGCTCGCACAAGGGCTACTGGGCGGCAAATACGGTGTGGACAACCGTCCCGGTGGCGTTCGTGCGATCAATCCGCTGTTCGGCACGGAAAACCTGCGCCGGATCGAGCCGCTGTTGCAGACGCTGCGCGATGTTGCGGCTGAAGTCGACGCCAAGCCGGCGCAGGTAGCGTTGGCCTGGTTGATCAGCCTGCCGGGCGTGGTCGCCATTCCAGGCGCGTCCAGCGTCGAGCAGCTCGAGTTCAACGTCGCCGCGGCCGATATCGAACTCAGTGCGGCGTCCCGCGACGCGCTAACCGAGGCGGCCCGCGCGTTCCGGCCGACGTCGGCGGGGCGCTTCCTCACCGACATGGCCCGCGAGAAGCTCGGACGTCACTGAACGGGGTCGAGGACCGCGGCGCCAGCCGGCCCGCCTCTGGCAACCACAAGCGGCATTGACGTCGACGCATCGGTGCGCAAGATCGTGTGCACCACGTCGATCAGGTCTTCGACCGGCATCAACTTGCCCGGCATGCAGCCGCGCGACACCCAAAGCGGGTAGGCCTGCATGGCGAGATCGCGATCCCAGCCGATGTTCATGCCCGTTGCCGCGTCGCCCTCGCCGCCGGCGCACTCCCCCACGATGAGATTCGTGAAGCCGACATCCGGGTGTTCAGCCCGCCACGCCTCGACGAGTCTCTCCAGGGCTGCCTTGCTGACGCCGTACGCGCCCAGACCCGGCCAGGGCGGCCCGAAGGTGCCCGCGTCGGAGGCCAGGTAGACCACCTTGCCGGTCGAGGCCGTCAGGTGCGGCATCGCCGCCGCTGTCACCAACGCCGCGCCGATGACATTGGTGTCGAAGACGCGCCGCCACGTCTCCGCATCGGTATCGACCATGCGGACGAGCGGTCCGATGGCAGGCGTGTACACCAGGTTGTCGATGCCGCCAAGCGTGTCGGCGGCGCTGCTGATGGCCGCTCGGCATGATGCCTCGTCGGTGACATCGCATTCGACGGCGACCGCATTGGGCCCCGCTTCCTGCGCCGCAGCCTCGATGCGTTCACGACGCCGGGCCAGCAGCGCGACCTGATCACCGCGCTGGGCAAGGCCGACGCCGATGCAACGCCCGAGCCCGCTCGACGCGCCAACCACCACTGTCCTCGACATATCCGTCCTCTCATGTCGAACACCACTCGAATCCTTGTCGAACGCCGCACGCACACCTTGGCGAGAAACATATCCCTTAGCCGTGGCAGCGGCTCACGCACTACCGGATTGCCGTCCCGATGAAGTAGCTGCCGAGCAGAGCGACGGCGATCAGCACGACCCAGGCGTCCGTCAGTCGGCAAAGCAAGACCGGAGCCTGGCGCACTTCCATGAACTCTCGAAAAATGATGCGCACCTTGATGAGCGCGATCACGATCACGCTGGACGTGACGATCTCGCTGGATCGCAGGGATCCGTTGGCGGACTGGTCTATCCACAGATAGGTCAGCGTCAACGACGCCAGGATCAGCCATACGACCAGCAGCCGTTTGTTGAACTTCACTCCTCACCTCACCACGTACAGCAGCGCAAAGATGAGCACCCATAGAAAGTCAACGGTGTGCCAGTAGGTGGCGCACGTCTCGACGAGCTCCTGGGATCGTCGCGCCGGACTCCGGAGTTGGTAGACGACGGCGCCGAGGACGATGAAACCGATCAGCAGATGAATGAAATGAATCCCGGTGAGAAAGAAGTAGTAGGAAAAGAACTCGGTGCTGTCCAAGCCATTTCCCGTGCGGACCAACCGGACCCACTCAAACACCTTTAAGAAAAGGAACACTGCGGCGAATGAGGCCGTGATAAAGACGTCTCTGAGCGCTGCTTGGTAGGCCCCGGCACGGGACGACTGAACACACCGCGCCACCGACCAGGAACTCAGCAGCAAGATGAGGGTGTTGAACACCCCGATGCGTAGGTCCAGCTGCGCCTGCGAGTGAAGGAAAAGCTCGGGGCTTCGGGCGCGGTAGAACAGGTAGAAGCTGAAATAGGCTGCGAAGACCAACGTCTCGAACAACACGAAGACCCACATGTCCGGCTGACCGGGCACAAACCTGGCACGTTTGTTCGGTTCAGCAAGATTCGTCGTCACGCCGCCGCCTCGATCTCAGATCGCTTGCCTTTCTGTTCAGGCGCCAGGTCCGGCAGCGGCCCGGTGCCGAAGTCTTCGCGCTGGATCATGCGCCTGAGCAGGACGATGAAAACGACTGTGTAGATGCCGAACACAACCACGTCCAGCCACCAGGCGATCTGGCCATTCCAGGCCAAGACGCCTCGCCGGAAAATCCAGCAGGGTGACACGACGACTTCGGTAAGCCCGTTGCACAGGTTGAGATAGCCGAACCACTTGGGGAACACCCGATTCTTGTCGAGGAGAATCGCGAGCATCCACACCAGCGAGCCGATCAGGAACACTCCCATGGTCCCCGTGTAGGACAAGAAGGCGAAGTCGTAAATCCAACCGATCAGTCGGGGCTCTCGCTCGGGGCGCAGCGCTCCGACGGTCAGCGCGATACAGAGCAGCAGCAGGCCGGGAATCGCGCTCAGCGAATACATAATCAGGTACGAGTACGCGAACACCGGGCTCACCGACATTCGTCGCATCGAATATGCAATAAGCGCGTTGTTCACGGGGACCATCCCGGCGACGAGGAAGATGATGGCGAAGCCGGCGAGTAGTCCGAGGTGGCGGTCGTGGAACCACTGAACCTGCGTCGCGAGATCCGCGGCGGGCTGCGGCGGGGGCTGGACCCGCGTGATTAAGAAGAACACCGGGAAGAAGAGGTTGTAGAAAACGACGAGCGTCCACCAAGCCAGCCACAGCTCGCGCTTGGGGTTGTGCCGCAAGTGCCACGCGATCCGGTGATGCAGCGGCCCCGGGGGTGGCGTCGCCGGGGACGCAGTTGGTGTCATCACCGCGCTCATGCGGTGACCAGTTCTTCGCCGCGCTGACGGTACTCGGCGCGCTCCCGATAAACAGCCTGGCCCAGAACAACGCCCATTACGACGATCCACGCGGCGATGGCGGCGTTCTTCACCCAGAATGACAGGAAGCCGTCCCACGCAAGCGGGCCGGACATGACCAGGCCCACAAACGCCGCAGGCACCAGCGCGGCCGCCACGAGAAGGTTGAAATGGGCCACCCAACGGTTGAATATCGGCCGCGGCTGATCGTCGAAATAGATTGCCAGGGCCAGAATCACGCTTTGCCCTATCAGGAAGGCAACGACCGTGGTGAACGTGATCCACGCGAAATCGTTCAACATCTGAGTGAGCTCCGGGCTCCGCTCCGGCCGGAAGGCGGCCAGCATCCAGCAGACGTTCGCGACGAGGAACAGGGTGGGACCGCCGGCCACGCAACCCAGCATGGCGTAGGAGAAGATCGGCGTACGGTGTGCCATCCTGCGGATCTGCATCACGATCAGAATCAGAATGGGGATGAGGCACACGCCGAACCAGTTGAACACGATCATGCTGTACCGGATCTCCGGGAGATGGGCCGGATCGCGATAGAACGCGGCAACCTGCTCCGCCGGCATGGCGGGTGACATCGGCGGAATGAATCCCGGAAATAGGAAAAAGCAGCCAATCCAGATGACCACCGCCGCGGGCAACGTCCACAGCAGAATGAATTCACCATCGGTCCGTCGCAACCCAACTCGCGAAGACGCGCTCGGCGGATCGTTTTCGCCCGTATCGGACATCGGGACTCCTTCCGGCGCGCGGCCCTTGGTCGGAACCGGGCTAGACACTCGACTAGTCTGCGAAGCTAGCCGATCGGCTAGCTTAGGTCAATCTCCTTCGCTACTCTCGTCGTGTGGGATCAGCAGAACCGCCGGTCGCCGGCCGCGAGTTGCGGATCGTCCAGCACAGCGCCGCGCGCACCCGGGTGCTCGATGCCGCGCTGGATCTGTTCGCTCAGCATGGGGTCAGCGGGACCTCGTTGCAGATGATCGCTGACGCTGTCGGGATCACAAAAGCGGCGATCTATCACCAGTTCCGGACCAAAGACAACGTGGTGTTGGCGGTGACCGAACGCGAGCTCGGCCGGTTGGCGCCGGCACTGGAGGAAGCCGAGGCGCACGGCGACGAGCTGCAGGCCCGCGATCAATTACTGGTGCGCGTCATCGAGATGGCGGTTCGTGACCGCCGGCTGGTGCGCACCTTGCAGTTCGATCCCGTCGTTGTCCGGTTGCTGGCCGAGTACGAACCATTCCAGCGGTTCATGGAGCGTCTGTATCGGGTGCTGCTGGGTGACACGGGTGACGACGGGCGGATCGAAGGCGCGATGCTGTCGGGCGCGATCAGCAGCGCGGTCATGCATCCACTAGTCGCCGATGTGGATGACAACACGCTGCTGACCAAGCTGACTGATATGAGCCGTCGGTTGCTCGGTCTGTAGTCCGAGCCCATCGCGGGAGCGAGCTGACATCAGCTCAAGCTCGGGGGGCCCGGGAGGCGGTGAAGAACTTGACGCGCATCAGTAGTTCGAACATCGCCGGCAACCCGTCGAACGGGCGACCGTATTCGTTGGCAGCTTTGTCCATCAAATCGACAGTGCTGACTGTCCAATCCCGTTCGGCCAGCCACTTTTTGGTGTCCAGGCGCGGATCGTCATACCAGAGATCGGTGACTCGGGGCAGCGCGCTGTACTCATTGAAGATCGGAACCGTTTCAGCGAATTCAGCTATGTCGCCGGGCTCAGGACCCAGTTCGGCCGCTATCTGGCTGCCGACGGCCGACAACTCGTGCAACTTCTCGAACAGCGCATCTTGCGCGGGCCCTGGCAAGTACGGCAACAACCCCTCGAGGGCCCACATCGTCGGCTGAGCGGGGTCGAAACCTGCATCCGCAAGCGCAGCCGCCCAGTCGTCGCGCAAATCGGCAGCGACCGTGACACGCTGTGCCAACGCGATGGCGCCCTGTTCATCGAGCACCCGCTGCTTGAACTCGAGCACCCGCGGCTGATCCACTTCAAAGACCGTGCTGCCCGGGGGCCACGCCAGACGGTAGGCGCGACAATCCAAACCGGCTGCCAGGATGACCGCCTGCCGTATCCCGGTCTTAGCGCCTGAGGCGAAGAAGTCGTCGAAGAATCGCGTCCGCACCCCCACCCAACGCGCATTGAACGCCACGGCGCCGTCCATATCGGTCTCGGCCACTGCGGCAACAAGTTCCGGCTCTCCGGCCGCGGTGACGAACCCGGCGGCGTAGGCGTCGTCAGCGAGCGGGGGATCCAGCACGGCATCGAGCGCACGCGCTGCACATACAGCCAACGCCGTGAAGCCGACGCTGGTCACGATGTCCCAGGTGTCACCAGGCGTTCGAGTCACTACTTCTCCCAATCAGGAACCTTGGCGCGCGATGTGCGGCTCGGGCCCGACAGTCGTCGAGATGAAATCGTCAATCAGGTCCGCCACTTCGATCGGCGCTTCGACTTGCGCGAAATGCCCTACACCCGGAAGCACTTCGAGGCGAGAGTCCGGCCGGGCTTTGTGCGCCGAATATGCATGCTCCACCGGGATGATGGCGTCCTGCTCGCCCCAGATCGCCAGGGTGGGCAGACCCTCGCGCAGCTTGAGGCGGTTCAGCGCGCTGACGCTTTGCCCGCGATGGTCGACCACGGATCGGAGCGTGCGCAGGAACGCGTCGCGGGTCTGTCGGTCCGAGAAAGACGAGTAAGCGTTCCATATCTCGGCGCCGCGCGGAGACTGTAAGCCAAGCGAGCTGAGCCACGATCGCACGGAATTTCCAGCACGCAGCACAGGAGACGGTGCGATGACAGGCAGGATCAGCTCAGCGCCCGGGGCGGCGAGCAGGCGCAGAATGAGCCCGACTTCGGGACCAAGTCCGCCGCTACTGATCAGCACGAGCCGGCGGCAGTGGTCAGGATGCTGGTAAAGGAACTGCATCGCGATGCCGCCGCCCAGCGAGTGACCGACGACTGTCGCCGACTCGACCCCTAGTTCGTCGAGCAGATCGCGCAGCCCCACCGCGAACGCACCCAGCGAGTAGTCGGTCCGTGGCTTGGACGACTGCCCGTGCCCTAGCAGGTCGGGAGCGATCACGCGGTACTTTTTGGCCAGCCGAGGCAGGATGGCCCGCCACGTCTGCGAGCTCCCCCCAATCCCGTGGATCAGCAGCAAAGCTTCGCCCTGGCCCTCGTCGAGCACGGCGATCTGCTCACCGTGAATTTCGATGCACTTGGTTTCGCTCATAGCACCCTCCGGTCCCCTCTCATTCGAGAGTACCGGCGGACCCACAGGGGCCTCAATTCGCGAAGAGAGCGGGGATCTTCACGACCAGCTCGTAAACGCCGTAAGTGAACGGCATTCCTATCCACAACCAACTGAGGACGCCCAGCACCTTGTTATTCGGATTGCTTGGCTCACTCATTAACCCTCCTCCACAGCAGACACGCTCGCCGACTCACGCGCATCCGTCTCTGCGGCAACTGAAATCGGTGGCTGGGGAGTACGAATCAGTTCGTTACACGCCAACGCGATCAGCAACAGGACCACCATGATCGCGAACGACCACCGATATCGGTCAGGGCCGACAACGCCCGCAGCGATGCGATTGTCGGCGATCGCATTGACGATCACCGGTCCGAGCACACCCGCGGTCGACCAGGCTGTCAGCAACCTGCCGTGGATGGCCCCCACTTCTTGGTAGCCGAACAGATCGCGCAGGTAGGCCGGTACCGTTGCGAACCCCGCACCATAGAACGACAAGAGCAAGATGCACACCACAAGGAATAGGGGCTTGCTCGCGTTCTGCGCCAGGATCAAGGCGAGGTATCCCACGGCTCCCACACCGAGGTAGAGCCGGTACATGTTCTTGCGGCCGACCGCATCCGATGCCGAGGACCAGATAATCCGTCCCAATGAGTTCGCCAGCGAGAGCATCGCGACGAATCCCGCCGCGGCCGCCGTCAACGCCGCCTTGGACGGCGCGTGGGGAAAGTAATCGCGGTAGATGGGCGCCGCACGTTCCAGAATGCCGATTCCAGCAGTGACGTTGAAGCACAGAACCACCCACAACAGCCAGAACTGGGGCGTCTTGATCGCCTCGTTAGCGGTTCGATCGGGACCCGCCGCGTGCGGCGACTTCGGCGCGGCGGTTCGGACAACGGCTGGCTCCCATTCCGGCGGTGGCAGACGCACCAAGAGGACGCCCATGGTCATGAAGACCGCATAGACCGCTCCCATCGCCAAGAACGTCGCAGCAAGCCCTTGGCGGTCCGTACCAAACCATTTCATCAACTGCGACGACCACGGGGAGGCGATGAGCGCACCACCGCCAAACCCCATGATGGCGAAGCCGGTAGCCATCCCCGGCCGATCGGGAAACCACTTCATCAACGTAGAAACCGGCGAGATGTAACCGATTCCGAGGCCGATACCACCTATCACTCCGTAGCCGACGATGATGAGCCACATCTGGCCGATCTCGGCAGCAAAGGCAGCGACGCACAGTCCACCACAGAAGCACGTGGCCGCCACGAACATCGCCCAACGCGGGCCTCGCTTTTCGACCGCGGTACCGAAGACGGCCGCGGAAATACCCAGGATGACGATGCCAAAAGTGAACGGCAGCGCGCTCTGGAGCCCCGACGCCTTGAGCGTTTCGTGCAAAGGAAGTTTGAACACGCTCCAGGCGTAAACGCTGCCTATCGCCAGGTGTATCGAGAGCGCAGCGGGGGGAACCAGCCATCTACTCCACCCGACGTCAGCGACGATTCGGTCACGCGACAGAAATCCAACAGACTGCATAGTGCTCTTCTCCTGACCAGCCGCCCATATCCCCGAACGTCCGGACATTTCGTGATGCTGACCAATGACGATTAAGGCAAGAAGAGACGCTACCGGTTACTAGTTGAGCGTTGGCTGGCAGGTCTCAAACAAGTGCCGGCTGCCCGATGGCGGGATTTCGGATGCCGTCGACGAACAGGCGGATGTGGCGGCGAGCGTCCGGTCGGGCCGCGCGGTCATCCTTCGAGTGTCACACAGCCCCGATCGACGCTGAGAGCGCTTGCCAAGCGCGGGTGCTTGTCATACCTTGACCAGTAACCGGACTAATTCGTCCGGAAAAAGCGTACTCGGTTCTGGAAGCAAGACAGGCCGTGCCGGAAGGTCTGGCCGTACCAATCGAAGAAGCGACCAAGACTCATCGCCATAGACGGTGTGGTGGCCGTCGTTGGAGCTACCGGGCGCCAAGGAGGCGCAGCCGCCGCCGCAGCGGTGCAAGCGGCTGGGGCGCAGCTGGTGGTGGCTGATTTTGATCCCCCGGACACCGTCGACGCGGCCCTTCAGGGAGCATCACGTGTGTTTGCGATGACGACGATGGATTCCGGGCGGGGAACCGAGGGTGAGACGACCGAGCAACTACGCCACGAATTTCCGCACGGTCGACGGCATCGCTGTGCCGTTCTCGGCAGCGATCCCCCGTCATTGAGTCCATTCCCCGGAAACGCCACGGGCCATACCCGGGTGGCCGATCTGCTGAACCGACTGTCATAAACGCCGGATAACGTCGACTCGCAGCAACTGGGCCGAAAAGAATAGCCTTTTAGCCGGTCGAAACGACCGGTAAGTGCTTGTCCGACAGAGAACTTAGTTCCCCGAGTGAACCGACTGGGGGTTTCGGTCGGCCGGGCTTGCATCGCGTTCACCCGCACCCCGGACCGGCCGAACTCGTCGGCCATGGGAGAACGTTTTCTTCGACTCTTGTCTCCCGCAGACAACAACGGCGCACAAGTTCATCGATTTGCAACGGTGTGGACAGCGGGCTCCGATACCTACTGTTATCGCGTCCCATTGAGAACACCCAGCCAGGAACACAAATGAACCTTTCGGCACTGCCGGATGTTCGAGCCGCACAAGCACCCGACGCACCTGCGGTAGCGGACGACAACACCAACCTGAACAACATCCAGTTCTTCGACGCCGTGCGGCGAGCGAGCTCAGCGATGCGTGACCACGGAGTGTCGGCTGGCGACGTGGTAGCGATAATGCTGCCCAACCAGGCGAGCTTCGTCGTCGCGCTGTTCGCGGCATGGCGTCTAGGTGCCGCAGCCACACCGATCAGCCCGACCCTGGCTCCGGTGGAGCTGATCTATCAGATCGAAGACGCCGCAGCGAAGATACTTGTCGTTGAGAAGCCGTTGGAGTTCGACGCGCCGGTACGGGCGGTTCTGTCGACCGGCGAACTCACCTCAGTGCCGGCCGCGGCGGTCTTGGAGCCCGCGGAGCACCACGATGACGCGCTCGCGCTGTTGATCTACACCAGCGGCACGACCGGCCGGCCCAAGGGCGTGATGCTCGATCACGCCAACCTGAATGCCATGTGCCGCATGATGATCGACGCGCTC
>Ga0209530_1000354_pt1 | contig 35315 bp, 39 predicted proteins | sample BlaSpr_A8_Ref_O1_FD_187987 | JGI IMG/M metagenome (GOLD analysis project Ga0209530, IMG submission 187987) | Forest soil microbial communities from Thunder Bay, Ontario, Canada - Black Spruce, Ontario site 2_A8_Ref_O1 (SPAdes) (version 2) | ecosystem: Environmental > Terrestrial > Soil > Boreal...
TGAGCTGAATCCCGTTGAGGCCATCGGCAGCTTCATCGCCGAACTCCGGGAGTCATCGCTGCCGCGCGACCGCGGCCTCATCCCCGAGCAGCCGGCGGCAGGCTGGCCCGATGCGTTCCGCGCGCTGGCTGCCGTCCTGCCTGACGGCCCCGCGGTCGTCGTGCTTGACGAGCTCCCCTGGCTGGCCGAGCAGGACGATGCATTCGACGGCGCCCTGCAGACAGCCTGGGACCGGCTCTTGTCGACACGGCCGGTACTCCTGCTCCTGCTAGGCAGTGACCTGCACATGATGGAACGGCTGACCGCCTATGACCGGCCGTTCTTCGGCCGCGCCGACACCCTGCTGCTCGGGCCGCTCAATCCGGCAGAGGTCGGAAGCGCGCTCGGGCTCGAGCCGGCCGATGCCATCGACGCGCACCTGCTGACCGGGGGAATGCCTGGCATCCTCCGGGCGTGGCCCGCACCGGACCTCACCCGCCGGGTCATCGAGGCGATCGGCGGATCGGACCGGACCCACGCCAACATCGCTGCGGAAGCGGGCAGCCGGGCGGGCGGGATCCCGTCTGGCACTCTTTCCCCGATCCTGCACAGGCTCGTCGCGGACAAGCACGTGCTGGCAGCCGACGAACCGCTTTCGACGAAGAGCGGTAAACCCATGCTGTACCGCGTCGCCGACAGCAGCCTGCGGTTTTACCTGGCGATCGGCCGAGACGCAGGAGCGGATACGACGCGGGCGTCCCTCAGCCGCCATCGAGCTCGTGCATCGCAGGTGGACATCCTGGCGGGGCCCGGTGGTCGAGCCACTCATCAGGGACGCCTTGTCGCTGGCCGCTGGCGAACTGCCCTGGCCGGACGCGACGACGGTGGGAGGCTGGTGGAACCGGGCGTTCCAGCCGGAAATCGACCTCATCGGTGCCGATCGCGGGCCCGTAGCCAGGACGATCCACTACGCGGGGTCGGTGAAATGACGCGGCCGCACAGCAGGCCGCGCTGTGCTGGGGGCCGGCGGATGTTATCGCGGCTTTCGCCGGGGACCCGTCACGGTCGTAGGTACGACGCCCCGTTCAGGTCGATGATGGCGCCGCTGGCCCATTCGGCCTCCGCGGAGGCGAGATACACGACCGCCGCGGCTACCTCGGCCGGGGTGGCGACGCGGTTGAACGGGCTCTGGGCCCGTATCTCGTCCCCGCGCTCGGAGTTCAGGTGCTCCGCGGCCATCTCCGTCTCCACGTATCCGGGTGCCACGGTCGCGACGGCGATGCCGTAAGGGGCCAGGGTCCTGGCCAGCGACCCGGACATCGAGTCGAGCCCGCCCTTGCTCGCCGCGTAGGCCGGATGCTCGACCTCGCCGCGGATCGCGCCACGGGACGATACGTTGACGATCCGGCCGCCGGTGTGCCGCATGTGCTGCACCGCGCACCAGGTGACGTTGGCCGCGCCGGTCAGGTTGACCGCCAGCGTGTCCTGCCAGGCCCGCTGCCAGTCGGCATACGACGCGGAGGTGATGGGGTGGGCCACATATATCCCGGCGTTGTTGACCAGCACGTCCAGTCCGCCGAGCGCCTCATGCGCCGCGTCGACCATCAGCCGCACCGCGTCGGCGTCGGCGAGGTCCGCCTGCACGACCGCGTGCCCGCTGCCGTCCAGCCCGGCCGCCACGGAGTCCGCGAGTGCTGCGGAGTCACGGTGATGCACCGCCACCCGGTCCCCGCGCGCCGCGAACGCCTCGGCAACCGCCCGCCCGATCCCCCGAGACGCCCCAGTAACCAGTACCGTCCGCATGCCCTCACCATTTCCTGATCACGGATACTTCTGACCTCATACGGGTCAAAAGTATCCGTGATCAGGGCTGTCGGGCTCTAGGAGGTGAAGTGCTCGAAGACGTGGCTGAAGAACCAGTTCGGCTGGGTTACGCCGGAGCAGGTGCTGGCGCCCTTGGTGCCTGGGCATCCGCCGTTGTCCCGCTGGAGCGCCCAGAACGAGAGGAAGCCGATGCCGGACTGCTTCGCCCAGTTCAGCAGGGCGGGGGCGTTGGCCGTGGTGAAGGTCTCGTCAGCTCCGAAGTCGTCGATGCCGGGCATCTCGGTGATGCCGACCGTGTGCCACAGCTGCCAGGGCGAGGCGTTGGGGTACAGGGTAGCCAGCTGGCCCTCCAGCGCGGTCGCCGCGCTCTCGGTGTCGGCGAGCATGTCCTGCTGGGTACCGATGTAGTAATCGAAGGTTTCCAGGTTCACCGTGCTGATGACGGCGCCGTCCGCCACCGCGTTCTGCAGGATGGCAAGCTCATCCGCCGGCAGGCCGGTCGGGTTGGTCGGCAGCGTGTAGGAGAACTGGATGCTGCGGCCGTGAGCGCGGGCCCACGCCTCCGTCAGCGCGATCGCCTCGTTGCGCCGGTTGATCCCGGCGGTGTTGGTCACCGAGGTGCCTTCCACGTCCAGGTCGATCCGCGGCACGTTGTAGGTGGTGATCAGGGACTCGTAAACCTGGGCGATCGCGGGGACACTGGTGCAGCTGTCGGCGAGCTCGGTGCCGGTGGTGTCCGCCGTGTAGCCGCCGAACGACGGGATGACGTTGCCCCCGGCGTGCTGGATCTGCGCGATATCAGAGCCGAACGTCGCTGGCGAGATCGGCTGGCTGGTGTTGCCGTTCCAGTACGCGGTGCACGATCCCGCCTGCGCGGTCTGCAGGAACGCGAGTGACAGGAACTTGCTGCCGGACTGGAAGGCCTGGCTGGCCATGTCGGTGCTGGTGTCGTAGCTCTCGTAATACGGTGCGAACACCTGCGACGGCAGGCTGCTGCCGCTGCCCCATGGGACGGCGGCGCTGGCCCCGGTGGCTGTCAGCCCGGTGACTGTCGCCATGGTGGCCAGCACCGGGGCCACGGCGGCGAGCAGGATGGTGGTTCGTCTTCTCATGCGCGGACCTCTCGCATTATCCAATAAGAAAGTTTCCTATTGGATGGTGACGCTAACGGGCCAGATTAGTCACCGTCAAGACCCAATTCGGGTGTCACAGAGCTCGAGCAGCTTCGTGCTCGTCGCCCAGTTCCGCGCGGTGCCGCCGGCCGTCAGGCGCGCCAGCGCCCTGGCCAGCTCGCTGTCGCGGAACCCGTCCGGCGTATGCAGGTAAAACACGCGCCCGATCACCGTAAGGCTGTCCCGCCCGCCCTTCTTCTCCCGCACGGCGGCCTGCACCGCCGCGAGCTGGTCCAGCCGCTCCCGCGACGGCTCGGCCGCCATGAACACCGTGTGCAGGCACTTGTGGTTCGCCTCGTCCGGGTAAGGATTGCGGCTGATGACCGCGGCCAGCTCGTCCCTGGTCACCACCACAACCCCGACATCAAGGCAGAACGTCGCGGTGAGCCCGGCTGCGATAGCCGACGCGATCTCATCGGTATCCGTCCCGGCGGCGCTGAACAGCACATTCCCGCTCTGGATATACGTCGACACGTCGGCAAAGCCGAGCCCGCTCACCATGGTCCGCAGCTCGGCCATCGGGACCTTGTTCCGCCCGCCGACGTTGATTCCGCGAAGCAGTGCCACGTGAGTCGCCATGGCGTCATTGTGCCAGCGAACCGCCATAGGATGCGGCTATGGCGAGCGTTGAGGGTGCGGGAGTTGTCGTTACTGGCGGGGGCCACGGGATCGGGCGGGCGCTGGCCACGCGGCTGGCGGCCGGCGGGGCGCGGGTGGTGGTGAACGACCTTGATGCGGACGCGGCTATCACCGTGGCCACCGAGATCAAGGGGTTCGCGCTGCCTGGCGACGCGGCCACCGAGGGCGGAGTGCGTGCACTGATCGAGGCGGCGCGCGGGCATCTCGGCGAGATCGAGATCTACTGCGCGAACGCGGGCACCGGGGCCGGCACCGGGCTGGACACTCCCGAGGACGTGTGGCAGTGGGCCTGGGAAGTCAACACGATGGCGCACGTGCGGGCGGCACGGGAACTGCTGCCGGCCTGGCTGGAGCGCGGGCACGGCCGGTTCATCGCCACCGCGTCGGCGGCTGGCCTGCTCACCATGCTCGGGGCGGCGCCGTACTCGGTCACCAAGCATGCCACCGTCGCGTTCGCGGAATGGCTGGCCATTACCTACGGGCACCGCGGCATTTCCGTGCACTGCATCTGCCCGCAGGGCGTGCGGACCGCGATGCTCGAGGCGGCCGGCGAGACCGGGCAGCTGCTGATGGGCGACAGCGCCATCGAGCCCGAGCAGGTCGCCGACGCGCTGTGGGACGGCATCGCCGAGGACCGTTTCCTCATCCTGCCGCACCCGGAGGTCCAGGACTACTACAGCCTGCGGGCCGCCGACACCGGCCGGTGGCTGCGCGGCATGAACAAGCTGGAGCAGAAGATCGAGGGACTGTAGCCAGCCGATATCGTTGGCCTATGACCTCCTGGGTGGATGCCGCCATCTGGTGGCACGTGTACCCGCTGGGGTTCACCGGGGCGGAGCTCGCGGCCCTGCCGGACAATGATCTGGTCCGGCACCGGCTGCCGCTGCTGACGAGCTGGCTGGACTACGCGGTCGAGCTTGGCTGCTCGGGGCTCCTGCTCGGGCCGGTGTTCGCTTCGGAAACCCACGGGTACGACACGGTGGATCACTTCCGGATCGACCCGCGGCTCGGAGACGAGGCGGACTTCGCCGCGCTGGTGAGCGCCGCGGGCGAGCGCGGCCTCCGGATCGTGCTTGACGGGGTGTTCAACCACGTCGGGCGCGGCTTCCCCGCGTTCCAGGCGGCCCAGGCCGGCGGGGCATCCGCGGCCTGGTTCCGGCGGGCCCTCGACGGCTCGTTCGCGGTATTCGAGGGACATCAGCAGCTCGTCGCTTTCGATCACGACTCGGCTGAGGTGGCCGACTACGTGGCGGAGGTCATGTCCTACTGGCTGGACCGGGGCATCTCGGGCTGGCGGCTTGACGCCGCGTACGCGGTCCCCGCCACCTTCTGGCGCCGGGTGCTGCCCAAGGTCCGGGCGTCCTACCCGGACGCATGGTTCCTCGGCGAGATGATCCACGGCGACTTCCCGGCGTATGCCGCCGCCAGCAGCCTGGACGCGGTCACGGCGTATGAGCTGTGGAAGGCGATCTGGAGCGGGCTGAACGACCCCAACTTCTTCGAGCTGGCGTGGGCGCTTGACCGGCACAATACGTTCCTTGATGGCGTCGCGCTGCAGACCTTCGTCGGGAACCACGACGTGACGCGGCTGGCCACCCAGCTCACCGATTCGCGGCACATCGGGCACGCGCTCGCGGTGCTGTTCACGGTGGGCGGGATCCCGAGCGTGTACTACGGAGACGAGCAGGCGTTCCGCGGCGTGAAGGAGCAGCGGGCCGGCGGGGACGACGCGATCCGGCCGGCGTTCCCTGCTTCACCCGGCCTGCTGGCGCCGGACGGGTGGCCGGTGTACCGGCTGCACCAGCGGCTGATCGGCTTCCGCCGGCGGCACCCGTGGCTGGTGGGCGCGCGGACCTCGGTGCGGCACCTGTCGAACACGGCGCTCGCGTACTCATGCCACGGGACGTCGGGGGAGGGGCCGGTGCTGGTCCTGCTCAACGCGGGTGACGAGCCGTTCCGGTTCCCGGTCGACGCTGACGGGCTGACGGCCGCCGTCACGCCGGTCCCCGGCACCGGGGTCGGTGACCCGCTGCTCGTCCCGCCGCACAGCTGGATTGTCCTGAGCTCCTGATCAGCCGAAGGGGCTGACCGAAGCCGAGGTGCCTGCGTTGCCCCAGGTCACGGCCACATCGCTGCCAGGCAGGGGCACGGTGTCGAAGGTAGCGGCGAGCGTGTAGCTGCCGCCGGCCGGGACCTGAGCTGCCAGGCTGGGATCCTGGCTGCAGGTGGTGCTGGACGCGGCGAATGTTCCGCCTGCGCCGCTTGTGCTGCCTGTGCTGCCTGTGCCGCCGGACACGACCTCGCTGACATAGGACGCCGCCGTCCAGGCCCCCTGGCAGTTGAGCACCAGCGCGCCGCTCGTGATGTTGGTATAGGTGATGTCGGCGGTCCAGTCAGCTGGCGCAGTGGCTCCTGCCACGACCGATTCGGCCCAGACGACCTTATACAAGCCGCCGTAGGCGGAGTTGATCACCAGGTCCGGGCCCGGATACGAGCCGGCCTTCACGCATCCGGTCCCGTCGGTCTGGCAGCCGGATGGTGATGGTGATGGTGATGGTCGCGACGACGGCGAAGGGGACGGCGCGGATGTCGCCGACGCGGACGGGGCGACGGACGCGGCGGGGGGCGATGCGGCCAGGGATGCCGCCGATCCTGAAGGCGATGGCGGAGCCGGTGACGGTGACGGTGTCGGAGCCGCGGCGGACGACGGTGCCGGATGGGATGGCGACGGCGCCGAGGACGCGGATCCGAGGGGGAGCGGCGGCACCGTGACCACGGGAGGAGTGGCCGCGCCACTGGGCTGCTGCGAGCTTGTGGTGGCGATGGCGATGCAGGCCGCCGCCACCAGGGCCGCGATGCCGATCCCGATGGCTGCCCGCAGCGGGCCGATCCGCCCCAGCCGTCCGCGTCGGCCCAGCGGGACTTCTTCCGCCATGGTGCCCTGGACCGCGGTTGCGCCGTGGGACGGCCACAGCGCCGCGAGCAGCACGGCGGCCTCGCCCAGATGAGATCGGCCGCGTTCCTCCCAGCCCTCGCCATACGCACCCGCGGCCGCCGCCCTGAGCTTGGCGACGAGCCCGATACCGTCCACCGGACGCAGCTCGGGATCCTTGGCCATCCCGTCGGCCACCAGTGGCCGCAGTGGCTCGGGCACCGGTTCCAGCGGGACAGGCAGCGCATTGGTATCGCCGGTGAACGGGGGATGGCCGGCCAGGCACTCATAGAAGGTTGCCGTGGCGGCGTACACGTCGCTCGCCGGCCCGGCCGGCGCGCCCGCGATCTGCTCCGGCGCCGCGTACCGCAGGGCGCCCGCGGGAACCGGCCGGTCACCGGCACGTGCGGCGATGCCGAAGTCCGTCAGCTTGCTGGCTCCCTCGCCATCGACCAGTACGGTCTCCGGCTTGTAGTCGCGGTGCACGACGCCGTGCCAGTGCGCCGCCGCCAGGCCGAGCAGCGAGCCCTGCAGGATGACCAGCGCGGCCTCGGGCGTGGTGCCGCCCTGACGGGCCAGGATGGCGCGCAGCGTCACGCCGTCGATGAGTTCCATGACGATCGCGGCGCCGGACTGAGATTCGACATACTCATACAGCCGGACCACGTTCCGGTCATCCAGCGCGGCCAGCACCTCCGCCTCGCCGCGGAACTGAGTCGTGAATTCCTGATCGGCTGACAGGTCCGGGTTCAGGTACTTGATCGCCACCAGCACGCCGGACTCGTCATGCCTTGCCAGCATCACCACGCCGAAGCCACCCGAGCCAAGCTGGCTAAGCTCGGTGTACCCGGGAACTTGCCACCGTGGCATGCACGCCCGTCCTCTCCGGTGGTTATCAGCAGCGGATGATCACTCCCATCGAAGCAGACTGCGCGGTGGGGCCGAGCACTTGCAAGGTGACCGTCTTGAACGCCGTGCCATGGCCCTGGCCCCGGACGGCGACGGTCACGTTTACACCGTGCTGCCCGGCTATGACGGACTGGCTCAGCGGCTGCGGCACGCTGTGGCCAGGCCGGAACACCCACTGATAGGAGATCGTTCCCGCGGCGCCGTTGGTGACGATCAATCCGGTGACGTCGAGCCTGCACGCCGAGGCCGGCTGCTGCGATATCGAGACACCGGATACCTGGAACGGAGCATGATGGAACCGGAGATAGAGGATCGCGCCGCTCGCCGCTAGCAGGATCACGGTGAGCGCCGTGCCGAGAAAGCGACGCAGCCCTACGCGGCGTCGAGACGGCGGCAGGCGGCCGGTCCGCCAGCGGGCTTCCGCCGCCGGCGAGGACTGGCTGCCTGGCTTCACTGGCACGCCGGGGCCGTACCTGATGACCTCACCCGGTTCCAGTTCCTGGAACTCCTCTGGCTGGTACTCGTGCGCCTGGTACGGGGATGCCTGGTACTCGTGTGGCTGGTGCGGGGGCGCTTCGGCTGGCGGGTGCCGCCGAGCCGCGTGGCGGCCGGGTCCGGGCTGCCCGGGTCCGGGCTGCCCGGGTAGCGTCACCTGGGGCTGCGTGGGCTGGCCATAGCTGAGGAGATGCCGCCTGGCCGCGCTGTCGCTCGCGGCGGACGGCAGTGTAGGACCAGGATCTTTGCCCATCCGGCCCGTCTTCCAGTCAAGTTGATCGCAACTGAATACTTGAGTTTCGCACCGGAACTGTCGTTAGGTCAATGCACGTACGGAACCGCAGGTCAATGCACGCACGGAACCGCGTCCCGCTGCTCCTGCCAGCGACTGCCGTTCCTGCCAGCGACTGCCGTTCCTGCTGGCGACCGGCGCCTGCGAGCCCCGCATTCAATTTCTGACGGAAAATCGATGTCCGGTGGAAATAAAAGGGTCATTTTTGACTCTTTTCTTTCCGCCGGGCACGGATCTTCCGTCATTGTGAAAGGTGCATATAAGACATAAACGAATTTATGGGGTATTGCGACTGGCTGTCAGGCCGGCGTCCAGGGAAAAGGGGCGAGGTCCGGTTCAACCCAGTCCTTGCGTGCCTCAGTACTCGCCAGGGTGGTGGCGCGGTAGTGCCGGCTGAGCAGCCGCTTGTCCAGCAAGGGCGAATTCTGGGTGGCGAAGGCCTCGAAGTCGGCGCAGTCCGGGTCCGTGCTGACGTGGTGGGCGACGAGTTCCACCCACGCGCGGGAAACGGTGTGGTTGTACTTCTGCGGCGCGTTCGCGTATGCGGTCAGGTGCCGGATCCAGGCACAGATCCTGCCGGTAGCGTCTGCCGCGCCGTATTCCCGCACGGCCCAGAACGCAAGGTGGATGTGCTCGCGGTGCCCGAACCTCCCGGCCGGGCCGGCGATCGCGGGCAGCACCGCGGCCAGTTCGCGGTCGGCGCCCGCGGGTACGTCGTGGGACATCAGCATGCCTCCTCGAGTGCGGTGATGACGGCGTGATACCCGGCTACCTGAGCGGGGGACAAGCTGGCGAGCGCGCGTTCTTCCAGGGCTGTGACGGCGGCGTGGACCTGCCGCGCCGCCACGGCACCCGGCCCGGTGAGGACCAGGCGGAACGAACGGCGGTCGGCGGCGTCCAGTTCCCTGGCGAGATACCCTCGCCGCTCCAGCCGGTCGAGGACTCCGGTGAGGGTGCTCGACTTGGTCCCGGTTGCGGTGCTGAGCCGGCTGACACTCAGCGCGCCGAGCTCGGCGAGGTTGGCGAGAGCGTTCATCTCGGCGGGAGTCAGGGTCAGGTCGGCGAGTGTCATGCTGAGCGCGTGCAGCGTGTGGTGGGTGGTGCGGTGCAGCGCCAGGACCGCACTAGGTAGTCCATTATCGGGTAGTCCATTATCGTGTATCACGAAACCAGATAATACGATTCCGTAGTGCTTGCGGTCAAGCGTGGACCGTTCAGTCCACCCAGAAGGTGTCGTGCCTGAGCATGAACTCGGCCCGTTCCTCGGGGGTAAGCCCGGCACGGTGGCCCTGCGCGATGCCGGCGAGGGTCTCGAAGTACTCCTCGCGAGGCGCCCCTGGTGTGAACAGGATCAGCATCGACGCCGGCTCCCCTGAGTAGTTCTTGAAGCCGTGGATGCCGCCCTCGGGGACGAACAGGAAGTCGCCAGCTTCGTGGTCGGTCCAGCCCTTCCCGTCATGCAGGCTCACCACGCCGGACAGTATGTAGAAGGACTCGGTGATCGAGCGGTGGAAGTGCGGGTCGGGGCCGCTGCGGGCGGTGCCGAAGTCCCATCGGTACAAGCCGAAGTGTCCGCCGGTGTCCGCCCCGGTCGCCAGGTATGTGGTGTTCTGCCGTGGCATGTTCTGCGTGACGGGCAGCGTGGTCGCCGGGACGAGCCGTGCGCTCGCCTCGCCGCCATCGCCGAGGTAACGCGGTTCGGGATACGACATACGTCCTAATCTAAACGCTGTTGTTGCGGGAGTAGCCAGTGGGGGAGAATACGGTGGTGACTAACGCATGGATCATTGACGAGCTGGCCTATGCCGGTCCCGAGCACCTGGATACCGAGTTCGTCGCGGGCTATGACCGCAAGCAGGGCTATCCCGATCCGGAGCAGGAACTGGCCGCGTTCGCGGCGCATGGCCTCGGCCCGGAATCGGTCCTGGTGGACCTTGGCGCGGGGACCGGGCAGTTCGCGCTGCCCGCCGCCCGCCGCTTCGGGCAGGTGACGGCGGTCGACATCTCACCCGTCATGGTGCGGCAGCTGACCGAGCGCGCCGCCGCGGCGGGGCTGGCGAACCTGCACGTCGTCAGGGCCGGCTTTCTCAGCTACGAGCATCAGGGGCCGCCGGCCGACGCCGTCCACACCCGGCACGCGCTGCACCAGCTGCCCGACTTCTGGAAGACGATCGCACTGGGACGCATCGCCAGGCTGCTGCGGCCGGGCGGGGTGCTGTGGATCCGGGACCTGATCTACGACTTCCAGCCGGACGAGGCCGACGCGGTGTTCCAGGCCTGGTTCGACAACGCGGCCCGCGACCCCGCCGCCGGGTACACGAGCCAGGACTACATCGACCACATCCGCACCGAGTTCAGCACGTACCGGTGGCTGTTCGAGCCGATGCTCGCCGCGGCCGGGTTCGAGATCGTGTCCGTGACGTACCAGGCCCGCTGCTTCGGCGAGTACACCTGCGTCAAGACAGCCGGGTAGCCGTCCACGCGGCGACCGCCATCAGGACCAGGCCGGGGACGCACAGCCACGCGACCTGGACCGACACGGGGGTTACCAGCGTGACCGCATTCGAGCTCAGCCGCAGCAGCGGGGTCAGCGGCGTGTGCGGGAGGACGATCATGCCGAGGAACACCGCGACCGCCACCAGCAGCCGGTACCCCATCCGCTCGATCAGCGCGAGCGCCGATCCCAGACCAGCACCGAACAGCGCGGCGCCCAGGTGCAGCGCGATCATCCGCAGCACCAGCGCCCGCGGATGCTGCTCGCTCTGCGGCTGAGTGAGGACAGGTATGAGGACAGCGACCGCGGTGAGCACGGCGGCGTAAGGCACCAGGCTCAGGTCGGTGGCGAGATGTGCTCTGGCTCGCCCGCCGACGTGCACCGCAAAAGCTCGGGCCAGCTCCCGGCCGTCCACCCGGTGGGCCTGTACCGTCAGCCACATCATCACCGCGACTAGCGCGATCGCGGTGACCGCCGCCGCCTGCAGCGGCGGACCCGCGTCGCTGGCGTAGATGGTCCCCAGCACCGCGAAGAACAGCAGTGCCGGAGCCGCGAACCACTGAGACATGGCGAGCAGCCGGGCGCGGTGGGCGGCACCGTGCAGGACCCGCGTCACCGCGCCGGTCCGCTGCATGGCGGGGGAGCCAGCTGCCGGTGCCGTGGTGCGCTGCGGCACATCCGCGAGCACTGGCTCGACCCGGCGGATGCTCAGGCCGGTGTCCAGCGCCGAGCGCAGGACGCCGGGCAGGTCCGCGGCTGGCACCCGGCGGATCACGCCATCGCCGGTCTCCACGACCATGACCTGCGTCGCGGCACTGCCGTCGCGGCGCAGGGCCGTGATCGTGCCGTCGGTGAACCGCCAGGTGGTGCCGGCCGGCAGCGGCAGCGGGGCGGTGGGGTGCCTGGCCACCAGCACGATGGCGTTCCGGTCCGCCGCCCGCGAGATCTCGGCGGCCACCCTGGTAACACCGTCGTCGTCCAGGCCGCCGGCTGGCTCATCGAGTATGACCAGGTCCGGCTCGGCGATCAGTGCCTGTGCCACCAGGGCACGCTGCGTGTTGCCGCGCGACAGCACATGCAGGGGACGCTGAGCCGCCGCGTCCAGGCCGAGCCGCTGCAGAACCTCATCGGCACGCCGGGCGGAATCGGCACGGGACAGGCCCGAGGTGCGAGCCAGACCCACGAGCCAGCGTCCGGTTGCCATGCGGGGCAGCGCAGAAGCCCGTTCTGGAGCATAACCGACCGTGGCCGGGCGGACCCGGTCGCCCCGGACGGGCAGCAGCCCGGCGGTGGCGGTGAGCAATGTCGTCTTGCCGGAACCATTCGGGCCCTCGACCGCGATCACGTCGCCGGCGGACGCGGTGAGCTCGACGTCGGTCGCGACGGTGACGCCGCGGGCGGCACGCAGCCTGCGGGTTCGCAGGAGGAGAGCCGGCTGGGTCACTTCGTCAGCCGCTCGAAAAGCTCGGTGTAGCGGGCCTGGGTAGCGGCAACGATATCGGCCGGGATCGCCGGGCCTGGTGCCTTGCGGTCCCAGTCCAGGGCGGCGGACCAGTCCCGGACGAACTGCTTGTCCAGGGAGCGCTGCGGCCGGCCTGGCTGCCATTCCGAAGCCAGCCAGAACCGGGAGGAATCGGGGGTCAGCACCTCATCGGCGAGCACGAGCGTGCCATCCGGTGCCAGCCCGAACTCCAGCTTGGTGTCGGCGATGATGACGCCACGCGCGGCGGCAAGCTCCGCGCCCCGGCTGTACACCTCCAGGGTGAGCCGACGCAGTTCAGCGGCGAGCTCCGGTCCGGCCAAGGCGGTGACCTCGTCGAAGGTCATCGGCTCGTCGTGGCCTTCGGCTGCCTTGCTGGTGGGCGTGAACACCGGCTCAGGCAGCTGCGCGCCCTCGGTAAGCCCCGGGGGCAGCGGCAGACCCCAGATCGTGCCGTCTTCGATGTAGGACTCCAGGCCCTGGCCGGCCAGGTAACCGCGGGCGATGCACTCGACCGGCACCATGTCCAGCCGCCGGCAACGGGTCGCCCGGCCGGCCCACTGCGCTGGCACGTCGGTGCCTGAGATCACGTGGTTGGGTACCAGGTCTGCGAGCTGGTCAAACCACCACAGGGACAGCTGGGTGAGGGTCTGGCCCTTGCCGGGGATGGGCGTCGGCAGGATGACGTCGTAGATGCTCACCCGGTCGCTGGCGACCAGGATGAGGTCGTCGCCGTCCGCGTACAGGTCCCGGACTTTCCCTGAATGAACCAGTTCCACCTGCGCCTGCCCCCTCGAAACTCTCGCCATGCGGGGACAGCGTACTAGGGGGTCCGGAGCGTACGATCAGGTGCTATGGCTGCTGATGACGGTGCCGTCGCTTACCTGCAGGTACAGACGACTACCGACACGCGCGCAGAGGCGATGGAGCTGTCCCGCGCTGCGGTCACCGCGCGGCTGGCGGCGTGCGCCCAGGTATCCGGCCCCGTTGCCTCTACCTACCGGTGGGATGGGGAACTGGAGCGGACCGAGGAGTGGGTGGTCCAGTTCAAGCTCCCTGCCGATCGTTACGAGGAGCTCGCGGCCTTCATCGCAGAACGGCATAGCTACGACGAGCCTGAAATCGTCGCGGTGCCGGTGGTAGCCGGATCGGCGGCGTACCTGAAGTGGGTCCGCGATGAGACCAGGCCGGGCACGGCCGCACCGTTACCGGCTCGTGTACTCGGCGGGTACGTCTCGCATGCGGAGCACCGCCGTGTACGCGGCGCCGTGCCCGATGAGCAGGACATGGTCTCCTGCCTTCAGCGCGCCGGTCGTCAGCAGGTGATCGAGTGCCAGGAACTGGTCGCTGACGCCAAGATGGCCAATGCTCGCGCCGTATTCCCAGGTGGTGTCGGCCATGGTGAGCCCGAGCCTGGCGACCGCCTCGCTGGCCGGGCCGTGCCGCCTTGCGTGCGGGAACGCGACCTTCGTGACGTCCGCTGGGGTGACGCCCGCTTCGAGAAGCGTCCGGTCTACCAGGTCATGCACGCTCTTCTCGGATCGCTCGGCTGCATCCTGCGTGGCCGCGTTCAGCGACAGCACCGCGGCGAACCCGCCGTCCCTGGAGATGAGCAGCGCGCATCCCGCGTCACCGGGAACCGCGTGGCTGCCGGTGCCGCTGCTGCCGGGGCCGCGGCTGTCCGCGCCGACCAGGAGGGCGCTGCGCCGGGCCGGAGCCGCCTGCAGATAGCCGGCCGCCATCTCCAGTGCGCTGAACATCCCGCAGCAGCCGTCCCGCACTTCGATGGTCGGCACGTCCTCCCCGGTCAGGTGCTGCTGGAGGTAGTGCCGCGGCTGCCAGTCGGCCGGGGCGTGATGCCCGCAGGTGAGCACCGCGAGCATGAGGTCAAGGTCGGCCGGCGACGGCACGTGCGCACGCTCGAAGGCCTGCCTTGCGGCGCGGATCGCCAGCTCGGGTGCGGGTACGTCGGCGGCTACCGCGGCGCCGCCGAGCCGGAGATACTCGGACTCGTCCGCCGGGTAACGTCCCTGGGCGATCGCGGTACGCAGCCCGACCATGGCCGGCAGGTAGACGCCGACGCTGCGCAGGTACGTGTCCGGTGTGCGCATCCTGTCGGCCCTCAGCGGCGATGGACAAAGCTGAATACATACGTGTTATACACGTCAGTTAGGTATGTGTCAATGATCCTCGGGTTGGCCAGGGGTGCCGGTGGCGCGCGCGATAGCGGGTTAGCCTGCGAGGTATGCCCGACGTCTATCACTACACGAATCCGCTTGATCCCGCCCGGGCGGATGACGGCCTGTTCGGTCCCGGGTCGGTGACCTGGCGGATCATGAGTGCCCGGGTAACGTGGATGGCGGTCCTGCGCTCGGTCTTCCTCCAGGCCCTGCATCCCCGGGTGATCCGCGGCACGTTGCAGAACGCGCCCGGTCTCACCGACCCGCTCGATCTGTGGGTGCGGTTGCGGCGGACCAGGAAGTTCATCGAGACGTGCACGTTCGGGACGCTCGCGGAAGCGGACGGAGCCGGGCGGCGGCTGCGCAAGATCCACGAGGCGTGCACCGGCGTCGATCCCGATGGCACCCGGTTCCGCATTGACGATCCCGAGCTGCTGCTGTGGGTGCACTGCGGTGAGGTCGCGTCCATCGCCGACGTGGCCAGGCGCAGCGGCCTGCCGTTCTCCGCTGCGGAGCTGGACACATTCGTGGACGAGCAGCGCGCGATGGCGGAGCTAGTCGGGGTCGACCGCGCGGCGGCGCCAGCTTCGATGGCTCTGCTCGGCGCATACATCGAGCAGATGCGGCCGAGGCTGTACGCCTGCGACGAGGCGAAGCAGGCACTGCGGCTGAGCTTCCGGCCGCCGGTGCCCGACGGGATCCGCGCGCTCCGGCTAGGCGTTCCGGTGGCCAGTGCATTCGCCTTCGCGTCACTGCCGCGCTGGGCCAGGGACTTGTATGGTCACTCCGGCGGCCCGCTCGGCGACATCGCCGCGACTGCTGGCCTGCGGACCTCGCGGGTGCTGATCGGTCAGGAGCGGCTGTTTCTCGCCGGCATGCGAGCTCTGCATCGCGCCGAGCGGGCAGGCGAGACTACCTGAGCTACTGGGCGTTCCAGGTGAGGATGACCCGCTCGTCGTGCTCGTAGCCGAGCATGGAGATGGTGCCGGTATCCAGGCTGAACAGGCGGCCGCCGGCCGGCGGCAGGTTGAGCCAGCGCGCGGTGAGGATGCGGAGCACATGGCCATGCGCCACCAGGGCGACGTCACCCTCGTTGAGCAGGGGCCACACCCGGGCGAGGACCCGGTCGGTACGTATGCCGACTGCGTCGACGCTCTCGCCAGGATGATCGCTATCGCCCGGTATGACGCCATCACGCCATAGATACCAGCCTGGATGCCGTTCCTGGATCTCGGCGGTGGTCTTGCCCTCGTAGCCGCCGTAGTCCCACTCCCACAGATCGGGGTCCTGCTGCGCGTCCGCGGCGGCGACGCCTAGCGCCAGGCTGGCGGTCCGCACCGCACGCTGTGCCGGGCTGGTCAGGACCGCGATAATGTCCCGCTTGACCAGCAGCGGTGCTAGGGCCGCGGCTGCGGCCTCGCCCCGCGGGGTCAGCGGGATGTCCGTCCGCCCCGTGTGCTTGCCGGCCAGGCTCCACTCGGTCTCACCATGCCGCAGCAGGATCAGGCTTCCCATACCTCGATAACATATCTGGGGTGAATGATCCTGCCGCGCCTGGGGCGCTTTCCGGTCTTCGCGTGCTTGACCTGACCAGGGCGCTGGCGGGACCGTTCGCCACCATGATGCTCGGCGATCTCGGCGCGGATGTGATCAAGGTCGAGGACATCTGGCACGGCGACGACACCCGGCGGTGGGGCCCGCCGTTTCAGGGCGAGGACGCGGCGTACTTCCTCGCGGTGAACCGTAACAAGCGCGGCCTGAGCATCGACATGAAGCGCGATGAGGGCCGTGCGATCGTGCAACGGCTGGCTGGCTCGGCGGACATCCTGATCGAGAACTTCCGACCCGGTACAGCTGCGCGGCTCGGCCTGGGCTTCGATGCGCTCGCCGAGGCTAACCCGCGGCTTATCTATGCCTCGGTCAGCGGATATGGCCAGACTGGGCCGAGCGCGCATCTGCCCGGCTACGATGCGGTGGCCCAGGCGGTGTCCGGCATGATGAGCATCACCGGTGAGCCCGCGGGAGAGCCGGTAAGGACCGGTTTCTCCTCCGCCGACATCGGCGCGGGCATGTTCGCGACGATCGGCATCCTCGCCGCCCTGCACGTCAGGGACAGCACCGGTCGAGGTCAACATATCGACATATCGCTAATGGACGGCCAGATATCGTGGCTCACCTATGTCGCCGCCCGGTACTTCGCCACCGGCGTGACACCGGTCAGGTACGGCAGCGGGCATGAGAGCCTCACCCCGTACGAGGTATTTAGCGCTTCCGACGCGCCGCTGATGATCGCCGTGGGCAGCGACGGGCTGTGGCGCCGGTTCACCGCGGCCGCCGGCCTGGACGACCTGACCGACGACCCGCGCTTCGCGACGAACCCGGACCGGGTACGTAACCGCGACGCCCTGCGCCCGCGGATCGTGGCAGCCCTGGCCGCCAGGACCAGCGCGGAGTGGACCGAACTGCTCGGTGCGGCGGGCGTCCCGGCCGGACCGGTGAATACGGTGCCGGAAGCACTCGCGCACCCTCAGGTCGCCGCCCGCGACATGCTGGTCGAGCTGGACCACCCGGTTGCCGGCCCCATCACGGTGCTGGGCTCGCCGCTGAAGCTGTCGGACAACCCGCCGTCCATCCGCACGCCCCCGCCGACGCTGGGCCAGCACACCGACGAGATCCTTGCCGAGACCGGTCTCACCCCCGATGAGATCACCGCGCTGCGCGACCGCGGCGTAATCCGCTGACCGCCAGGCCGACCAGCGGTCTGGATTAGACCGTTCTGTCCCGCAGGCCGCAACCGCCGGCCCCCATCAACGTGACCAGAGTGACTTCCGTCCAAAAATTAGGCGCGGAGACAAAAAGGAGCAAATGTCCTAAATGTCACGCCCGGAAGGCGGCAAAGCGATGCCGGGCCACGCAGGTCGGCGCCGTGTGGGGCGTGTGGTGCGTGACAGCGGTGCGGGGCTTGCGGGGGCAGACGGGGCGGACGGGGCAAATGGAGTTAGAGGAGTTTGCGGAGGGCTAGGAGGTCGCGCATGCTGGCCTTGACGCTTACCTTGCCTGATACCCACATGCGGGCGATGTTGGCGGGGGACTCGGCTAGGTGCAGGACGTCGTCGCTCTTGCCGGCCAGGCGGATATCGGCCGGGGGGTCGCCTGGCTTCGCCTCGGTTACCGGGTCGGTGCCGTCTGGCGTGAAGCGGGTCACGAATGTCACGCCAAGGTCGGTTACCTCGCAGCTCATTGACCGGGTGCCGAAGTAGCTGGCCCGGTCATCTGGGCTCATTTCGGTCAACCGCCCGGTCAGCTGCTGCAGTGCCTCGCGGCATTCCTCGGCTGATGCCATGCTCGCCTCGCTCGTTTGATCGTCGGACGGTAGCGTTCCATGGGGAGGCTACTGCAAATGGATGGGGAATACCCAGCTGGGACACGGCCAGCAGGTGACAAACCAGCAGCCGGTGACAAGCCGGTGACCGGTGACGAACGGGTGGACGAGGCGGTCGCGGGGCTGGCCGGCCTGGCGGACACGCCGGTAGAGGAGCATCCGGCCGTGCTGGGCGAGGTACACGCCCGGCTGGGCGAGATTCTCGGGGAAGCGGGGCAAGGTGACGACCCGGGTCAGGCTTGACGCGGAGCTGGTCAGGCGCGGCCTGGCCAGGTCACGGGAGCAGGCCGCCGAGCTGGTGAGCCAGGGCCTGGTGAAGGTCAGCGGGCAGCAGGCCGCCAAGCCCGCTACCCAGGTGACCAGGGACGCGCCGATCGTCATCGCCGAGACGGCGGCGCAGACGTACGTGTCCCGCGGCGGGCACAAGCTGGCCGGCGCGCTGCGCGCATTCGGGGACCTGGCGGTCGCCGGGCGGCGGTGCCTGGACGCGGGGGCGTCGACCGGGGGGTTCACCGATGTGCTGCTGCGCAGCGGCGCCGCGCACGTTACCGCGGTGGACGTGGGCTACGGGCAGCTGGCGTGGTCGCTGCGCACCGATCCGCGGGTCACCGTGCTTGACCGGGTCAACGTGCGGGAACTCAGGCCGGAGCAGCTGCCGGAGGTACCGGATCTCGTCGCCGGCGACCTGTCGTTCATCTCGCTCACGCTGGTTTTGCCGGCCCTGGCGGAATGCGCGAGCAGTGATGCGGACTTCTTGCTTATGGTGAAACCGCAATTTGAGGTTGGTAAGGGCCGTGTTGGCGCCGGCGGGGTGGTGCGGGATACCACAGCCCGTTCTGATGCTGTGCGTAGAGTGTGTGAGGCGGCGGGTCAGCTGGGTCTCGGGGTGCTGGGGATTACGGCGAGTCCCCTGCCGGGGCCTGCCGGGAACGTGGAGTACTTCGTGTGGCTCAGGCGCGGCGCGCCGCCGCTCGATGAGGGACAGCTAACACGAGCGATTGAGGAAGGGCCTGCCTAGTGGCACAGCGGACCATGCTGGTGACGGCGCACACCGGCCGGGACAACGCGGTGCAGAAGGGACGGCTGGTCGCCGAGCGGCTGACCGCCGCCGGGATCCTCGTCCGCGTGCTCGCCGACGAGGCCGCCCACCTGAACCTGCCCGCCGCCGAGGAGGTCAAGGCGGGACCCGAGGCCGCGGCCGGCGCCGAGCTTGTCATCGTGCTCGGCGGGGACGGCACGCTGCTGCGCGGGGCCGAGCTGGCGCGGCCGGCCGGAGTGCCGCTGATCGGGGTGAACCTCGGGCACGTCGGCTTCCTCGCCGAGGCCGAGCCGGACGGGCTGTTCGATACGGTGAGCCGGCTGGTCGCGAAGCAGTACGTGGTCGAGGAGCGGATGACGCTCGACGTGATCGTGCGCGCCGGCGGCCACATCGTGGCCGAGACCTGGGCGCTGAACGAGGCGACAGTGGAGAAGGCCGCGCGGGAGCGGATGCTGGAAGTGATCTGCGAGGTCGACGAGCGGCCGCTGTCCCGGCTCGGCTGCGATGGGGTGGTCTGCTCCACTCCGACCGGATCGACCGCGTATGCGTTCTCGGCCGGCGGACCGGTAGTGTGGCCCGAGGTGGAAGCGTTGCTCATGGTGCCGATCAGTGCGCACGCGCTGTTCGCGCCGCCGCTGGTGGTCTCGCCGGAAGCGGTACTGGCTGTCGAGGTGATTTCGGAGGCGACGGGCGCCGTTCTGTGGTGCGATGGGCGACGTAAGGTCGATCTGCCGCCCGGTGCCCGGGTGGAGGTGCGCCGGGGTACGCTGCCGGTGCGGCTCGCCCGGCTGGATGGCCAGGGACCGCGGGGCGGGCGGTTCACGGACCGGCTCGTCGCGAAGTTCGGGTTGCCGGTGGCAGGCTGGCGGGGTCGTCACTGGCACGGGCAGAAGGGCGAGCATGCTTGAGGAAGTCCGCATCTCCTCCCTCGGCGTCATCGACGAGGCGACCCTTGAGCTGTCGGCCGGGTTCACCGCGCTGACCGGCGAGACCGGTGCCGGGAAGACGATGGTGGTCACCGCGCTCGGCATGCTGTTCGGCGGGAAGGCGGATCCGGCGCGGGTGCGGCCCGGCGCGGCGAAGGCCACGGTCGAGGGGCGGCTGCTGGTCACGGACGCGGTCGCGCGTGAGGTGGAGAACGCCGGCGGGGACCTCGACGACGACGGTTCCGTGCTGGTGCTGAGCCGCACCGTGTCCGCGGAGGGACGGTCCCGCGCGTTCGCGGGCGGGCGCTCGGTGCCGGTGTCGCTGCTGCAGGTGCTGGCCGATGACCTGGTCGCGGTGCACGGGCAGGCGGACCAGCGTCAGCTGCTGAAGGCCGGCTGGCCGCGGGACGCGCTCGACCGGTTCGGCGGGCCTGCGCTCGGGGCCGTGCTGTCGGACTACAAGCGGACGTACTCCCATCATCGGCAGGTGGCGGAGGAGCTGACCGCGCTGCGGACCTCGCTGCAGGCGCGGATGGCCGAGGCGGACATGCTGCGCCGCGGCCTGGCCGAGGTGGAAGCGGTGCAGCCGGTGGCAGGCGAGGACGTGGAACTGGTCGCCGAGGAAGGGCGGCTGGCGAACGCGGACGCGCTGCACGCGGCGGCGACCACCGCGCACGAGGCGCTGCTCGGCGATCCCGCCGCCGGGCCTTCCGACGGTTCGGACGCGGTGACGCTGCTGGGCGCCGCGTTGCATTCGCTGGAGGCGGTGCGGTCGCACGACCCGGTGCTGGCCGGGCTCGCGGACCGGCTGTCGGAGGCGTCGTACCTGGTGTCCGACGTGGCGGCGGAGCTTGCCTCGTACGCGCAGGGGGTGGATTCCCATCCGGCCCGGCTGGCCGCGGTGCAGGAACGACGCGCTGCGCTTGGCCGGCTGACCCGGGTGTACGGGGGAGTGGCCTCGGACATCGCGGGGGTGCTCGACTGGGCGAAGCAGGCGTCGGCGCGGCTGCTGGAGCTGGAGGGCGACGACGACACGATCGTCGCGCTGGCCGCGTCGGAGGAGTCGCTCGCCGCGCAGGTGCTCGAGCTCGCGGCTGCTCTGACCGGGTTGCGGGCTCAGTCGTCGGCGCGGTTCGCCGATCAGGTGACCGAGGAGCTGACCGCGCTGGCCATGCCGCACGCGCGGCTGAACGCGGTGGTGTCGCCGCTCGACGACGGGCCTGGGCCGTCCGGCGCCGACGAGGTGGAGTTCAAGCTCGCCCCGCATCCGGGCGCGCCGCCGCTGCCGCTGCACAAGGGCGCATCCGGCGGTGAGCTGTCCCGGGTCATGCTCGCCATCGAGGTGGTATTCGCGGGCGCGGACCCGGTGCCCACGTTCGTCTTCGACGAGGTAGACGCCGGCGTCGGCGGCAAGGCAGCCGTCGAGATCGGCCGCCGCCTCGCCCGGCTGGCGCGGGTATCGCAGGTCATCGTGGTCACCCACCTGCCGCAGGTCGCCGCGTTCGCGGACAACCACCTGGTCGTGGAGAAATCCAGCGACGGCCTGGTGACATCCAGCGGGGTGGTCCGGCTTGATCAGCCCGCGCGGGTCCGTGAGCTGTCCCGGATGCTGGCGGGGCTTGAGGACTCGGAGTTCGGGCAGGCGCACGCCGAGGAACTGCTCGCGCTCGCCGCTAGAGATCGCGATACATCGTGAGATAGGCTCCATCAAAACGGGCTATCCGGGCGGTGTGCGCGATGTTGCTCAATCCAGAGGCTGGCGGTCGCACGGGCCTGTTCTTCGTGCGCGGCATGGTGGCGGACGTCGCGGAGATCACGCCGCGGATGCGTCATATCCGCCTGAGTGTGCCGGCCGGGCTGAGCTGGATTCCCGGCCAGCAGATCCGGCTCCGTCTCGGCCGCGGGCTGCGCACCTATTCCATCTGGGCGGGTGTCGCGGGGTCGCTCGAGCTGTGCGTGCTCGATCACGGGGACGGCCCGGGCGCTCGCTGGGTCCGCTCGGTACGGGCCGGTGACGAGGTGCGGTTCCGCAAGCCGGAGGGGCGGCTGGTGGTGGTGCCTTCTGCCGCTTATCACGTGTTCGCGGGGGAGGAGACGGCGTCGGTGGCGTTCGGCGCGATGCTCGGCGCGCTGCCCGCGAGTGCTGCGGTATACGGGGCCATTGAGGTCGCGGACGAGACGGACCGGCTGCCGCTGCCGCGTTCCGCGGAGCTGACCTGGCGGTACCGCGGGGCTGGGTCGGCAGCGTCGTCCGCTGGGCTCGTCGAGGCGGTGCGTTCGCTCGACCTGCCAGAGTCACCGGGTGTGGCGTACCTGGCCGGTGAGGCGCGGACCTGCCAGGCGATACGGCTCTATCTGATACGCGAACGCGGCTGGCCGCGGCGATCTGTCGTGGTGAAGCCGTTCTGGACGCCGGGCAAACGCGGCATGGAGTGAGTGACTTCTAGTCCTGGCTCTGCAGGGCGCGGCGGGCGCGCAGGTTGCGGTTCTTGATCCTGTTGCCGCAGGTGGTCATGTCGCACCACTGGCCGCGGCGGCTATGCGAGCGGTCGTAGAAGGCCCAGCGGCAATCCGGGTTCGAGCACAGCTTCAGCCGGTCCCAGCTGCCGTCGGCCTGCGCGTCGCGGATGATCAGCAGCAAGATGACCAGCGCGTCCGCGAGCCGGCCGGCCGGACCGTGGCACAACCGGACCATGCCGTCAGGTGTGACGTCGAGCGGTGGCTGCGCGAGGGCGAGCAGCGTGTTGAGCGGGCCTAGCTCGGTTGCCGTCAGTTCCGCTGTGACCGGTTCCGCCGTGACCGGTTCCGCTGTGCCGTGGCCGATGAGCGCTCGGATGCTTTCCCGTACCTGACGGGCCAGCGTCAGTCCGTCGCTCCTGGTGCGGGCGGCCGCTGGTGCGTCCAGCAGCCCCGCCTCGATCAGCCAGGCGCGGGCGTCGTCGTCGCTGGCCAGCCGGTCCGTGTCGTTGTCCCGGTCCAGTGTGTTGACGAACGACTGCACCAGGAGCAGCGGCATCGGAGCGGGCTTGTCCTCGAGTTCGGACACCCAGGTGGGCAGCGTCATGGTGCTCAGGGTAGCGTTCTCCTCTTCGTGACCGGTAAAAGTCATTGACTGGTCATGCGTGACCAGTATAGTCTCTATGTAGGTCACGAAACATAGGTCACGACGCAGAGAGGGTGATCCGGGATGCACGTCCTGGTGCATGATGAATGCGGGCAGCTGACACTGGCACGGGCGCCGAAGTGGCGGCAGTCCCAGGCCCGCCTGCACGCGGACCGCCTCGACCGGCAGCTGGCCAGGGGGATCAGGCCGGAGTCGGACCTGCTGCTGGCAGTACGGGCGATGCAGCTGACCTCGGCGCGGATGTGCGGGCAGCTTGCCGCCAGCCTCGGACTGGTCGCGTTTGCGGGTCGCCCCCGAGTGGTTCCGGCGCGCAATCGCGCGGCGCTAGCCGAGGCGGCGAATTCGCTGGCGGAGCTGTCCGATGCTCTGCTGGCGGCAGGCCCTGTTCCGGCGCGCGGGGTGGCCATGGTGGTGCTCCTGCTCTCCGACGGCACCGGTCCGCTCTACCGTCGTTCCCGCGCCGATGAGCTTGCGGCGGTCATCAGGCAGGCCATCGCGGCGCTTACTCCTAGCGGGCACGTCGCCGCTCACCCCTAGCCGGGTGCTGTTACGCCGCCACGACCTCGTCTGCGCTGCTGGCCGTAGCGGCGCGCCTGAGCCACTCGTTCAGCTGCTTGAGGCTATGGGTGCTGAGGATCCGCTTGCGGATGCCGGCCGGGACTTCGATGTCTCGAGCCTCCAGCAGCACAACGATGCCTTGCGCGAGGCCTTCCGTCCTTCCCTCGGCACGGCCCTCCCTGCGGCCCTCCCTGCGGCCCTGCCGGAGGCCCTCCGCCCGGCTCTCCCGGGTGGCCGCCTCGTAGTCCTCTGGGTAGTACTTCTTCATGGCGAACACGACCAGGTCGCTCTCGGTCATCTCTTGCAGCCTCCTCGCGGTCTGGGCGGGCAGGATGTCTAGCGCCAGCCAATAGTAGCGTCGCGCCCGCTCTGGATCGATTTCATTTAGTGTCCCGATGACCTCCACCAGCAGCGATACCATGGCATCCCGTCGAGCGACGCCACGCCTGGTGTGATACCACGCGGAGAGGACCAGCCGGCCCGGATCGGCCAGGGCCTCCCGCGAGCTGGTGATCACCGGCACATCGGCTGGGCCGACGGCCTTCGGGGTAATGGAATTGCCGCGCGCCCCGAGCATCACCGGCTCAGCCATCTGCTGCGCTATCCCTTGCGTGGCGCACAGGACCACCACGTCCGTCGCACACTTGGCGTCATGCGACACGAACCCCAGGTACGGGCACAGCCGCCAGCGCAGGTCACTCTCCCTTGACAGTTGCGCCTCGACGATGATGGCCAGCACCGGCTGCCCAGAACTGCGGCCGCCACCAGCGTGATAATCCAGCCGAGCGTCGATCCGCAGCCCCAGGGCGTCAGGATCCCCGCTCCTGGCCAGGAGCGGCCCCCGTATCCGGTAGCTCAGCTGCAGATCCGCCAGTACGAGCCGGAGCGGCGTCTCCGGGAAGAGCCGCATCAAGCCGAGGAGCGCCTCGTGCTGCGCTGACGGGTTCCGCTGCTTGCGTGCCCGCCTTGTGCCGCGCCGTGCCCCGCCGGGCACTACCTGAAAGTCCGCCGTCGTGATCGTCATCCGCGCTGCCCCTCCCCGTCGCCGCCGGGTGGCGTAGTGCGCCTAACTGCGGCACTTCTGCTTTCAGCAGGACACCAGGCACAGAACCCCCAGCCTCGTTTATGGTGCCAGCTGCGTAACCAGCAACCACTTGCGCCGCAAATGGTTGCTGGTTTCTGACGGAAAATATGTGTCCGACGGAAGAAAAAGGGTCAAAACTGACTCCTTATTCTCCGTCAGGCACGGATTTTCCGTACAGATCTTGTTGCATGGGTGCTAAGTTCGGCCGGGACGCGAACTGACGGGACTATGAGCTGGCGGGGTGCCGGTTACGTCGTAGAGGTGGTGGATGGGGTCGTGGATGAAGTAGCGGGCGAAGGTCTCTACGGTGAAGCTGGCGCCGTCGCTGCGCCGGCCCTTGCGCTGCCACTGATCACCGGTCAGTGAATCGAAGTTGCCCGCCAGCGTCGCGGCAGCCTCGGCTAGTTCCGCGGCGACCTCGGCGGGGATCTGCTCCGTGTAGCGGTCGGCGATGGCGGTCTCGTCCTGGTCCCAGTTCGGGTACAGCGGGTCTTCCTGGGTGAGCATCAGGCCGAGGCGGTAGTCGTACAGCCGGAATACGTCGCGGACGTGGCAGCCGTACTCCAGCGCGGACCATTTACCGGGTGCGGGCCGGGTCCGCACGTCGCCTGGCCCGGTGAGCTGCTCTTGCCATGCGGACGCGTTCGCCGTAAGGATGCCCGCTACTGCCTCGCGGGGGAAGGCGGAGGTGTCGAACCCGCACTCGGGGCACGGGCGGCCGAGTACCCAGGTCCAGTCTTTGGTGTCCGGAATGATGGTCATGAGCCGGATGGTACCGGATGGGCTACTGCTCGGCCGTGCGAGATACCGTAGCCGCATGACTGCGGACGTTGTGGGGGTGGCGGCGCGGATCGCGGATGAGGTGCTGTTTCCGGACGCGATGCGGGTGGACCGGCTCGATGTGCTGCCGGTGGCGCACCTGGACGCGCTAGCCGCGGCTGGCCTGTATGGGGCTCCCGCGCCGCGGGAGGCAGGAGGGCTCGGGCTGGAGCTGCCCGAATTCTGTGCCGTGGTGGAGGAGCTCGCCAGCGGGTGCCTGGCCGCCGCGTTCGTCTACATCCAGCATGCCGGGCTGCTGATGAGGCTCGCCTATGGCGAGGAGCCGGCCGCGTTCCGCGATGCCTGGCTGAGGCAGGCCTGCCAGGGGACGCTGCGCGGCGGGATCGCGCTCACCGGTCAGATCCCTGGACCGCCGATGCTGCGCGCCGAGGTCGCGGCTGGCGGCTGGCGGCTGGACGGGACCGCGCCGTGGGTCACCGGCTGGGGGCTAGTGGACCTGCTGATGATCGTGGCACGAGGACCGGACGACTCGCTGGTAACGCTGATCATCGACGCTGCCGACGCGCCTGGGCTGACCGTGTCCCGGCAGCGGCTGATCGCTGTCGACGCCAGCGTCACCGTGCGGCTCGGCTTCGACGGGCTGACCGTGCCCGCGGACCGGTTCGTGAGCCAGGCGCCTTTCGATCCGGCCGGGAACCTGCGGCCAGAAGGGCTCCGGGTGAACGGGTCACTCGCGCTCGGGGTGGCCCGGCGCTGCTGCCGGCTGCTCGGGCCGGGACCGCTGGACGACGAGCTGGCCGCCCGTCGTGCAGAGCTCGACGCGGCCGTCCCTGGTGACACGGAGGCGATGGCGCAGGCCAGGGCGGCGGCGGCTGAACTCGCGGTGCGTGCGGCGGCGGCGGTGGCTGTCCGGGAGGGCAGCAGGTCAGTAACGGGGGACTCGCACGCGCAGCGGCTGGCTCGTGAGGCGCTGTTCCTGCTGGTGTTCGGCTCCCGGCCGCCGATTAAGGACGCGCTGCAACGGCTCCTTACGCACACACCAGGAAACCGGAGTGAGTCGTAACACCGGTGTCGTTCTGATATCTGCGGGTGAAGGCAGCGATGAGGGGTTCGGGGTCGGCGAGCAGGCTGGTTACGGTCGTGCTCCGCAGGTAGGCTATGGCGGGTTCCGGGCCGGGGAGCTGCAGGGTGCTCACCAGGTCATGCCACACGGCTACCTCGGGCCGGCCGATGTCGGCTAGCGCCGCAGCGGGAGGGCGGTCGCGTCGGCAGCCACCAGTCCGTAGACAACTTGCTGGCGGGCGGCGGCCAGCATGCCGGGCGACATGTCGACACCCAGGACGTGACCCTGGTGGCCGCGGGCGGCCAGCGCGGCCAGGTAGGCGCCGTTGCCGCAGCCGACGTCGGCAACCGTCTCCTCGGGGCCGATCAGGTCCGCGACGGTCCCGGTTATGTCGATCGGCGGCCGCTGGTAGGCATAGATGGACTGCCGGGTCGCCAGGTTGGCGTCGGTGCGGTACTGCACCCCGGTCAGGTAGGACTTGTCGGCCCAGGGGCTAGGCACTGCCGCCGGCGATCTCGTAGGACCACAGCTCGCTGTGGGTGCCCACCGAGGGCGGGGTGTCGCCGCCGGAGCGCTCGGCGGCGGAGCGGTGACCGTGCGCGAAGGCGGGGGAGCTGACCCACGCCTTGAACGACTCCTCGTCGCGCCAGCGGGTCACCACCAGCCAGGTGGTGCGGTCGTCGGCGGGCTTGAGCAGCTCGAATCCCTCGAAGCCTTCGGCGCTGTCGACGGCTCCGGCGCGGGCAGCGAACCTGCGGGCAAGCTCGTCACCGCTGTCCGCGGGCACCGTAATCGCGTTGATCTTCACTACCGTCATGTCTACGATCATGCCAGGTCCCATCGGCAATCTGAGGGAAGGGAGGGGCGCATGTCTTCCGCAAGCACGTTCAGCCTTTACCAAGGAGAAACCAGGCATGACCGTCCGGATCAGGACTATTACGTTCGACTGCAGTGAGCCGTACCAGCTGTCGATTTTCTGGTCGCAGGTGACCGGCTTCACCGAAGACCCCGATGACCCCAACCTGCCCGAGCACACCGAGGGCGCGCTGATCGGGCCGCCGGGCACGCCGAACCTGCTGTTCATCCGCGTGCCGGAGGCCAAGCAGGTCAAGAACCGCGTGCATCTTGACCTCGCCCCGCCGGACTCGGGCCCGGACGCTCGGGACGCCGAGCTGGCACGGCTGCTCGGCCTCGGCGCGACCCTCGCCGAGGATCACCGGCGCCCGGATCGCACGGGCTGGATCGTCCTCGCCGATCCAGAAGGCAACGAGTTCTGCCTGGAGCGCGGCGTCAACGGCGGTTAAGACGTTTCGCGGATAGTCCTGACCTCATACGGGTCAGGACTATCCGCGATCATGGCGTCAGCTGCCATCACGGCTACCCGACGGTGCCGCTGCCCAGGGTGATGTGAGCGGTGTGGGCGGCGCCATGGAGGGAAGTCCATGTGACTGAGACCGCGTCGCCCGGGTGGTACCGCTGCAGAAGGACGTTTAGTGAGTCGGGGGTGGTTACTGGATGGCCGTTGATGCCGGTGATGACGTCCCCCGCCGCTAGCCCGGCCCTGCTTGCCGGGGTGCTGTCGAGCACGCCGACGACGCGCGCCCCTGGCTGAGCCGACGCGGTGGTCGATACCTGCACGCCGAGGAATCCGGGTACGCCCAGGTAGACCGTCGAGCTGGACTGCCCGCTGCTGATCTCGCGGGCGATCGTCATCGCGGTGTTGATCGGGATGGCGAATCCCGTCGTGCTCGCGCCCGCTGAGGTGTTCGCAGTGGTGATCATGCCGATCACCTGGCCGCCGCTGTCGACCAGCGGGCCGCCGTCGTCGCCAGGCCCTACCTGCGCGCTGGTTCTCTCCACGTCTTGCAGGTACTCGGCGGTCCCCGTACCTAGGCTGCCGGAGCTGATGGAGGTGTCGAGCGCACTGATGATGCCCGTGGCGGGCGTCACGCCACCTTCCCCCTCCGCGTTACCGAGGGCCCCCTCCGCGTTACCGAGGGCCCCCTCCGCGTTACCGAGGGCGAGGACTGGCATGCCGGTGGTTACCTGGCTAGAGTTCCCGAGGGTGACCGCCGGCAGGCCCGTGGCTCCCTCAAGCTGCAGCAGGGCCACGTCCTGGGTGGGGTCATAGCCCAGGACTCGTGCGGTAAAGGTCCGGCCGGAGCCGAAGATCGTGGCCTTCACGCTGGTCGATCCGTCGATGTCGTTATTGCTGGTGAGCACGAGGCCATCCGCGGACAAGACCATGCCTGTGTCGTTGGCGACCGCGTCGTCGTACTGCAGGTCGGCCTTGATGTCGACTATGCCCGGCTCGACTTCTCGCTCCACCCGGGCCTGGTTCAGGTGGGTGCTCGCGGAGGCCGGATCATCGTGCTGGACGAGGGTCACGGCGGCCCCGACGCCAGCGGCGACGATGCCGGCCAGCAGGTAGATGAGCAGTCGCCGGCGGCGTCGCGGCCGGTCCGTCTCCAGGCCGCTGTCCGGCCCGCTCCCGTGGTCTCGCATCATCCCCGCCCTCGCCTCCACCCCGACCCGCAAAGCGTAGCGACCGGCATCCTTGATCATGGGTAGTTACCGACCAGATACTGGTCAGAACTACCCATGATCATGGGGCAGGTCTGTTGGCGGCGGCTCGGTAGGCGTGGCCGCGGGGGGATAGGCGGTAGCCGACCGGCTGGCTCAGGGTCAGGCCCAGCGCCTTGAGGGAGCGGACGTTGCGCTTGAAGATATCGCGGGGCAGGCCGGCCGCGCGTCGGCCCTGCTGATACGCGCAGGGTCGATGACGTCTACCGTGTCGACCTCGACGAGGCCGGCGCCGGTGCGGTACCGCCCGCGGGGTACCACCTGATGCCGCTTCCACCGCCGGAAGGTGACGGTGATGGAGCCGTCGTGAATGCCCTCTCGCAGGCGCTGCCCGAACCGCATCCGCCTACGTTAGCTGCCGGATCTCCTCGATGATCGCTTCCTTGTCCGCCGTGCTGAGGAAGGAGGCGTTCACGCCGTTGACCGCCAGCGCGGTGAGCTGATCGCGGCTGAGGCCGAAGGTCGCGGCGGCCACCCGGTACACACGTTGGAGGTGGGGCAGACCTCCAGCGGGAGCTGTACCTCGCGCAGGTAAGAGACGAGACCGGTGTCCTCCAGGCAGGAGATGCCGTGCCCGATCCGCTCGGCGCCCAGGCCCAGACCGACCAGGTGCTGTGGCGGATGCTCGAGGGCGTGATCGAGGGTCGCGCGCGCGGCGTCGGCACCGTCCTGGCTTGCGATGTCGAAGATGTACCCGATCTTGATCCCGTGGTGCTGCTTTGCCAGCTGCGCGCCGGCGTCGAGTGCCTCGGTGACGGCTGCGGTCGGCATGCCGCCGGTCACGAACGTGTAGGGCGTGACCGTGATCTCGGCGTACCTGACGTTCTGCTGGGCGAGGTCCCGCGCTGGCCCCGTCACCAGCAGCGTGACGTCTTCGGGCTCCGTGACCAGCCCGCTGACCGTCGCGGCACCGGGCTGCCGGGATGCCGCGCCGCCAGCTCCGGCACGGTCGGGACCGATGCGGAACCTACCAGGTGAACGTGAAGTTCTACCTTTGGCAGCGCGTCGACGAAGGCGTCCATGGTTTTCATGAGCAGCAATCTAACCGGTTTCTCGTAGTTTGCTACCAAACCTGACGTACAAATGTGAGATTTCGAGGGGATGGCGGCGGCTGGTGTCCGGGGTTGATCAATAGTCGATCGACATGGGTCATGATTGACAATGCGTATACGTGAAGTCCTCGGCAGCCGAGTAATCTCCCTTGAGTCAGCCGGACGAGGGGAGCACCGACAGTGGGCAAGGCGAGCCGGGTCCGCCGCCAGAAGAAGGACAAGGAGCGCCAGCAGCGCCGCCAGGACCAGCACGTCGCCTCCGGCCAGCCAGGCCAGCACCCGCCGCTGGACCCAATGGACCCGCGGGAGATCGCGGAAGCCCTGGTTGCCGATGCCGTGGCCGCGCAGTTGCACGGCCAGACCGCGGAAGTCGACTCGAACGCCGGGCTGCTTGCCGATGACAGCCTGACCGGCTGGACCGGCCTGGTCGACCGCGCGTTGCGGTGGCGCCTGCAGCTCGCCGTCACCAGCGCGTGGCATAACGGCTGGCAGCCCGCCGAGGTGATCCGCCAGATTGGCCGTGAGCTGGGCGGACTGCCCGCCCGGATGACGGCGGACATGATCGCCGACGAGATGCGGCAGTACGCGGCCGCGACCGTCGACGAACGCTGGACTGCCCAGCTTGCCGCCGTGGGCGCTGGAGCCTGGTGGGGGAATGGCATCTACATCGACCACTGGCGCGAGCGGGAGGGGCTGACCCGGTTCGACGCGGTACGCACGGCCGTGGAGCTGGTCTGCGCACTAGTCACGCTACCGCCGCTGACCCAGCTGCTGCCGCTGCCCGGCGAGGCTCGCCTGTCCGCCGGCCGCATCATCACCAGCGATGTTGACGAGCGGATGCTGGGCAAGATCCGCGCGCTGCTGGCCAAGGCGGAGTCGACGGAGTTCCCGGAGGAAGCCGAGGCGCTGTCCGCTCGTGCGCAGGAGCTGATGGCCAGGTACAGCATCGACCACGCGCTGCTGGCGGCGGAGACCGGCAGCAAGGATAAGCCGGTGCCGCGCCGCATCCCGGTCGACAACCCGTACGAGGCGCCGAAGCTTAGCCTGCTCAACGTGGTTGCCGACGCGAACCGGTGCAAGGCGATCTTCATGCCGCAGGTCGGCATGGCGACAGTGCTCGGTTTCGCCGCTGACCTGGACGCCGTCGAGTTGCTGTTCACGTCGCTGCTGGTGCAGGCGACCAGCGCGATGGTGCGGGCAGGCTCGCGCAGCAGTGGCGACGGCCGGTCCAGGACCCGGGCGTTCCGGCAGTCGTTCCTGGTCTCTTACGCGGTGCGGATCGGCGAGCGGCTCACCGAGGCGGCCGGTGCCGCCGAGCGCGCGGTGGCGGAGGAGACGCCGGGCCGGAACCTGCTGCCGGTCCTGGCCACCCGGGAACGTGAGGTGACCGAGGCGGTGGAGGGCATGTTCACCAACCTGACGCGCACCCGCGGGGCCCGCGTAACTGACGAGGAAGGCTGGGCTTCTGGCCGCGCCGCTGCTGACCTGGCGGCCCTGCACGGCAGCGCGGAGCTCCGTTCATAACTGACTCAGAGCATAACGACTCGCTGAGCCGTCCAGCGTCAAGCCGGCGGGCCTGCGTGGCCAGGAACCTGCGCTCGGGAACGCTGGTCGCGAGCCACGCTGCCTGCTGGTAGCTGGCCGCCGCGGCCGGTCTGTCGCCCGCCTGTTCCTGAAGGTGTGCCCGGGTGGCGAACAGCCGGTGGTGCCTGGCTATCCGCTTGTCGCCGCTGAGCGAGTCGAGCAGTTCCAGTGCGGCCAGGGGGCCGTGTACTTCCCCGACGGCGACCGCGCGGTTGAGCGTGGTGAACGGGTTGGGGGCGGTGAGTTCCAGCAGGTCGTACAGCCCGAGGATCTGCGGCCAGTCGGTTTCTTCCACCGACGGGGCCTCGTCGTGTACCGCGGCGATGGCCGCCTGCAGCTGGTACGGTCCGACGTTCCCTCTGGTGAGGGCCTTCTCGATGAGCGCGGTGCCCTCAGCTAGGCCGCGCTGGTCCCACAGCGAGCGGTCCTGCTCGGCGAGGGGCACCAGGCTGCCGTCTGGCGTTGTGCGGGCGGGGCGGCGCGCATCGGTGAGCAGCATCAGGGCGAGCAGGCCGGCTGCCTCGGTCTCGTCCGGGACCAGGCGGTGTAGCCAGCGGGTGAGCCGGATCGCCTCGCCCGACAGTGCGGGTACCGTCACCGCGTCGCCGTCGCTGGCGGTATGACCCTCGCTGAAGATCAGGTAGAGGACGTGCAGCACGGCGGGCAGCCTGGTGCGGTCGGCCCGCAGCGTGAAGCCGGTGTCCTTGATCGTCTGCTTGGCCCGGCTGATCCGCTGTGCCATCGTGGTCTCCGGCACGCCGAAGGCCGCGGCGATCTGCGCGGTGCTGAGCCCGCCGACGGCGCGGAGGGTGAGCGCGATCTGGCTCGGTGCGGATAGGTCCGGGTGGCAGCAGCCGAACAGCAGGGCCAGCGAGTCGTCCTGGTCCTGGGCGTCATCCGGTGGGCCGGCGAGTACCTCCGACTGCGGGGTGGCGAGCTCCCGCTGCCGCCGGGACTGGTCGCTGCGCATCTCGTCGATGAGCCTGCGGGCGGCGACGGCGATCAGCCAGCCGCGCGGGTTGCCGGGCAGCCCGTCTTCCTGCCACTGGATGGCTGCGGCGAGCAGGGCCTCCTGGGTGGCTTCCTCGGCCAGGTGGAACTGGCCGTAACGGCGCACCAGCGCCGCGAGGACCTGCGGAGCGAGCTCACGCAGCAGGTCCTCGACAGTGTGGCGGTCGGTCACAGGTCAGACTTGGCCTCGTGCAGGATAGACCAGAGCTCAGTGGGCTCCTGATCCGCCCACGGCATGTCGGCCGCGATCTGCTGGGCCCGTTCCTCGCTCTCGCAGTCCAGCAGGTAGAAGCTGGCGATGTACTCCTTGGTCTCCAGGTACGGCCCGTTGGTCTCCAGGTACGGCCCGTCGGTGACGGCCGGCAGGCCGTTCTCCCTGCGCACCAGCCTGGCCAGTGCCGCGTCGCCGAGGCCGTAGGCACCGAGCAGTTCCCCGGTGGCCCGGTACTTCGGGTTCTCCTTCCGTCGTGGTGTCCTTGTCACCCTCCGGTCGGAGCGACCTCCCTTTCCTTGACATGCACGTCCTCGACATCCGCGGGAACTGACAGAGACAGCGCGAACTGCCCGTCGGGGTCGGTCTGCCAGGAGCGGAGCTCGAAGCCCGCCGCGGCCAGTTCCGCCGCCACGCCGTCGCGGCGGAACTTCGCGGACACCTCGGTGCGCATCTCCTCGCCGGCGCCGAACTCTACCGAGAGCCCGATGCCGGGCAGGTGCACGGTCTGCGCGGTGAGGGAACGCAGCCGCATCTCGATCCACTCGGCGGACGGATCCCACAACGCCACGTGCTCGAACGCGTCGAGGTCGAAGTCGGCGCCGAGCTCGGCGTTCAGCACGGAGAGCACGTTCTTGTTGAACGCCGCGGTCACCCCGGCGTCGTCGTCGTACGCGGCGACCAGCACGGCCGGATCCTTGACCAGGTCGGTGCCGAGCAGGAACGAGTCGCCCGGCCCCAGCTCGGCGCGTACCCGCGCCAGGAACTGCGCCCTGGCTCTGGGAACCAGGTTCCCGATCGTGCTGCCGAGGAATGCCACCAGCCGCGGCGCGGGCGCGTCGCCGGGCCCGGGCAGGCCGAGGTGCTCCTCGAAGTCCGACACCACGGCCCGGACATCCAGCCCGGGGTAGTCGGCGGTCAGCGCGTCCGCCGCCATGGTCAGGGCGGGCTCGCTGACGTCCACGGGGACGTAGCAGCGCAGCGACCCCGCGTCCTGCAGCGCGGACAGCAGCAGCCGGGTCTTCTCCGAGGACCCGGAGCCGAGCTCCACCAGGGTCCGCGCCTGCGTCTGTTCGGCGATCAGCGCCGCCCGCTCGCGCAGGATGGAACGCTCGGCCCGGGTCGGGTAGTACTCGGGCAGCTCGGTGATCTTCTCGAACAGGGCGCTGCCGTTCGCGTCGTAGAACCACTTGGGCGGCAGTGACTTCGGGGTGGCGGTCAGCCCGGCGAGGGCGTCGGCACGCAGCGAGTCGGCCAGGAATCCGGCCGGCAGCCGCCGGTCAATGAACGGCACTGGTGATCCTTCCTTCGCAGATCTCGATGACGGTCCCGTCCGGGACGTCCTGCCAGCCTGGCTCGTCATCGCACGGCTCAGAAGCCACAATTTGTGACTTTCCGTCAATGTTGTAGCACAAGGTGTCACCCGCTGCGCTGGCCGCGATGTGCCGGCCGTCGGTCAGCAGGAAGTTGAACCGCCCGGTCACCCCGGCCTCGGCCAGGGTGCGGAGCGTGTCTTCCAGCGCGGCGGCGGCTCCCAGGCCCGCCCGGAGCCGGTGCAGCACCAGGGCCCACAGCAGTGCCGAGTCCACCCGCGCCTCCAGCGCGAGCAGGACCGAGGCCGGCAGTGTGGCCGCGACGCTCTCCGCCGAGGTCGGCCAGCCATCGATCCGCCCGTTGTGGCTGAACAGCCATCCGTCCCCGGTGAAAGGCGCCGCCGATGACGCCGTGTACTCGGTACCGTCCGTGGCCGACCGGACGGCGGCGAGGAGTGCGCCGGTCCTGGTCACCCGGGCGAGATCGGCGAACGAGTCGTCGGCCCAGATCGGTTTCGCCTGCCGGTACCTGGCCGGCACCGGGTCGTCGTCCGCGTACCAGCCGACCCCGAACCCGTCCGCGTTCACCGTGCCGTACCGCTGCTGCCTGGCCGCCCAGGCCTGGCGGTACAGCCCGTGCGGCGGGTCGACGAGTACCGACCGCAGCGACGCCGACGGCCCGATGTAGGCGAGGTGCCGGCACATCAGGCTTGCTCCGGGGCCGAGCGTGCCGTACGGAACCCGGCGAAGATCTGCCGCCGGATCGGGTAGTCCCAGTTGCGGAAGGTTGCCCGGCAGGCCACCGGGCTCACCGCGAACGAGCCGCCGCGCAGCACCTTGCACTCGGGGCCGAAGAACACCTCCGAGTACTCCCGGTACGGCCATGCGGTGAACCCCGGGTACGGCCCGAAGTCCGAGCTTGTCCACTCCCACACGTCCCCGATTAGCTGCCGCGCCCCGCACGGTGCCGCGCCGGCCGGGTAGGACCCGGCTGAGGCGGGCCGCAGGAACCGCTGGTCCAGGTTGGCCAGATCGGCGCTCGGCGGTGCGGAACCCCACGGATAGCGCCGGGACTCGCCCGTGGCCGGATCGAACCTGGCCGCCTTCTCCCACTCCGGCTCCGTCGGCAGCCGGCGGCCAGCCCAGCGGGCATACGCGTCGGCCTCGTACCAGGACACGTGCACCACCGGCTCGGCCGGGTCGACCGGC
>Ga0209530_1000356_pt1 | contig 35139 bp, 31 predicted proteins | sample BlaSpr_A8_Ref_O1_FD_187987 | JGI IMG/M metagenome (GOLD analysis project Ga0209530, IMG submission 187987) | Forest soil microbial communities from Thunder Bay, Ontario, Canada - Black Spruce, Ontario site 2_A8_Ref_O1 (SPAdes) (version 2) | ecosystem: Environmental > Terrestrial > Soil > Boreal...
TCGCCGCCTGATGATGTATCTTGCCGAAGATTTTGCTGGCCACGGTTTCCGCGCCTACGCGATTGACTTGCCAGGCCACGGAGACAGCCGTGACGCATTCTCTTTCGCGCACGCGGAGGAATGCGCCGCCGCCGCGGTCGAATCTCTGATTCAAAGCCGCCAGCTCGATCCCAAGCGCACGATTTTGCTGGGACATTCGATGGGCGGCGCCATCGCCATACGCATGACCGATCGCGATCCGCTCGCCGCCACCATCGCGCTTTCGCCTGCGCCGATGAACGCGCCGCAGCGTATGCCCGCCAATTTGCTGGTGTTCAGCGCCAGCGCGGATTTGGGCATTCTGAAACGCGTAGCGCAAGGATTGGCTGACGCAGCCGGCGGCGAGCGCATCGCTCCTGAAGATTTCGTGCAGCAACGCGCGTTCGAACTGCGCCGCCTGCCGCGTTCGACGCACACCAGCCTGCTTTCCGACCGCCGCGTGGCGCACGACTCCGAAAAATGGGCGATGGAAACGCTGTTCCCCGATATCGCCGCGGACACGCTCACGTTGAATCTCGACCTCGCCACCTACGAAACTTTTGGTAAAGGACGCAGACGCCTCGCCGGTGGCGTGCTCGGTTTCCTCGGCATACTGTTGCTGTTTCCGATGGTCGTAACCCTGGCGTCAAAACTCGCACCGCCCTCAGCCGCGACCGCCAGCGCCGCGCCGCAAATCGAATCGCCAGGGAATCATCCCTCTGCTCGCCTGCTTCTCGGCGAAGGCGCACTCTGCGCCATGGTCGGCGTGCTTGTGTTGGTCCTCGGCGTGCCGCTAAAGTTCCTGCATCTATATACCGGCGCATACCTCGCGTCGCTGCTGCTGATCGTCGGCATCCTGCTGCTCATTTTCAATTTCGGCTTTGCGATGGAATACGCATCCCTGCACATCAAGCCGCTCGCCGTCGCCGCAATCTTAGCCTTCGCCACGTTCCTCGCCATCGGCGCATGGCTAAATTGGCAGCTCGACGACGCATGGCTCAACGCCCCGCGCTGGCTCCGCTTCGCAGGCCTGCTGCCAGTTACATGGATTTACTGTTTCGCCGAAGAAGTCGCGTTAGGCCCCGTGCATCACGGACTCGAACGCACGGTACGCTTCGCAGTTTTCCTCCTCCTGCGCCTGGAACTATTCCTCGCCTGCACCCTGGCCTGGTATCTTTTCGCCAGCGGACAGGTGCTAATCCCGCTTCTTTTCGTGTTCCTGGCGGCGTTTTCGATCCTGCAAAGGCTTGCTACCGATGCGTTACGGGTGCGCACAGGCTCCGCCACAGCCGCGGCATTATTTGGTGCTATACTCGCTTCCTGGTTCATTGCCGGTGTTTTCCCTCTAACTTGAGCCAGGTCACAGCAGGGGACATGAAAGAAATAGCGATTGTCGGCGGCGGTCCTGCCGGTGCGCTTTGTGGCGAACGTCTGGCCAGCGCCGGTTTTCAGGTGACGATTTACGACGAGCGTCTCGCATGGGAAAAGCCCTGCGGTGGCGGCTTAACTCATAAAGCCATCGAAGCTTATCCTTTCCTGCTCGATTCCCCACAGCCTAAAAAAATCGTGCGCAAAGCCGAACTGATTTCCAGCAGCGGCCACCGCGCGCAATTTGAAATGAATCATCCGATCGTGATTTACGCGCGAAAAGTCCTGAACGGCCTGCTGCTCGACCGCTCCATCGCTGCGGGATGCACGGCGGTTTGCTCGCGCGTGACCAACGTCAACACCAGCGGCGCGCGCGTCAGCCTGATGGCCGCGGGCGAAGAGCGCTTTTCGGATTTTATCGTGCTGGCCGCCGGAGCGCGCAATCAATTGCTGCCGGAAACCACTGCCCTCGGCGCAAAAGATCTGGAAGTCACCATGGGCTATTTCGTGCCTACCGAAGAAGACATCATCAAAGTGAAATTTCTCAAACAGTTCGAGGGCTATCTGTGGTCTTTCCCGCGCGCCGATCATCTTTCCGTGGGCATCTGCGCGAAAATGGGCCAGACTTCGACGCCAGTTTTGCGTCGCCACTTGGATGCGTTCTTCGAGGAAGAAAAAATTCCACGGGCGGGCGCGCAGTTTTACAGCCACGTGCTTCCTTCGCCGCAAGCCAAAACCATTCGCAGCCGCAAAATCATGGGACGCAACTGGGCTATGGCCGGAGACGCGGCTGCCACGGTTGATCCCATCACCGGAGAAGGATTGTATTACGCGTTGCGCTCCGGCGATTTGCTGGCGCAGGCCATCGCCGCAGGTCAGCCCGAACTTTATCCCGCGCAATTGCGCGCCGCTTTCTCTGCGGACTTGGAATTCGCCGCCAACATCGCGAGAAAAGTTTTTCGCGGAAATTTTCTGGGCAGCGCCATCACCACGCGCATGGTGCAACTGGTGAATTATTCACCGGCATTTCGCGGTTTGATTCGCGACGTCTTCAGCGGCTCGCAGGATTATCGCAGCCTGAAGCGCCGGCTGTGGGCTCAGCTGGGCATCACTGTCGCGGAATTCACGCGCAGCTTCCTTGATCCGCGCACGATCGTCTGTGGGCGAGGTGGCGCACCAACTCCTGCCAGCGACCGAGAACCTGCGCAATGACGCAATGAAACGTCGAGTGAAACCACGCAAACGCAGCACCCCGGCGAAAAAAGTAAAACGCTCCGCGATTTCGCATGCGCCGGTCGCAGGAATGCCGCGCATCGGTCTGGAATCCTCCGTGCAGCGCGTGGTGCCGCACGAGTGGACGATCGCCGCGTTCGATCCGCGCCTGCCACCCGTGCTTTCCACTCCTGCGATGATCGGTATGATGGAAATCGCCGCGTTGCAGGCCGTGCAACCGGAACTGCCATCCGGCGCGATCACGGTCGGCACGCGCATCGAAGTGGATCATCTGAAGGCGGTCACCGATGGCGCCACCGTTCGTGCTGCCGCCCGGCTGGTCGGCTACCAAGGCCGCTTTTTGGTCTTCGAAGTGGAAGCGCGATCCGGCGATTTAGTTTTGGGGCGCGGCAAAGTTTTCCGCGCGATCGTTGATAATCGAAAATTCGCGCAGCCTGCGGACGAAAAATAATCTCAGCCGGCTTCTGATTCGAATCCGGCGACGGGATGACCACGCATGAAACTTCTGACGATTTTGTTGCTCACCATCGCGGTACTTTTCCCGAACCGAGCGTCGGCGGCAACTCCCGCGGCAACGGGCGCGAAAGCTCCACTCGAAGTTGTGGTGCTCGGCTCCGGCGGACCGCGCCCCTTCGGCCGCGCGAGCGCGAGTTACATCGTCATGGTTGATGGCACGCCGCGAATCCTGATGGACGCGGGACCCGGCGCGTTCCTACGCATCGGCGAACTGGGTTTGGACCTCTCGAGCGTGGATACCATCCTGCTGACGCACCTGCACATTGACCACAGCGGCGATCTCGCGGCCTTCTTCAACGCGCGTGCTCTCTCGAGCGACGGCCCCATCACCTACCGCATTTTTGGCCCCGATGGCGGCGGGCTTTTCCCCAAGACATCGCGCTTCGTGGACCTGCTCGTAGGCGATGGTGGCGCGTTCCCGTATCAAAAAACCTTTGGCGCAGACGAGAAGTTCATCGTGAAGGATCTGGCGATCAATCTGGATTCGGCGCGGACCACGATTCTCGACGATCATGGCCTGGTAATCGAAGAGGTAGCGACGCACCACGGCGATTGCCCGTCGGTGGCGTACCGCATCACCTATAAAGGCGTCGCGCTGGTTTATTCAGGAGACATGGACGCCTCCGCGCTGCCGAATCTGGTGCGCCTCGCAAAAAACGCAGACCTATTGATATTTAATTGTGCAGTGCTCGATCCACCTCAATCGCCCGAGCAGCTGTACGAATTGCACACTCCGCCCCGCAAAATCGGCGAGGCCGCGCACCAAAGCGGCGTGAAGAGCCTGCTGCTCAGCCACACCGCGCCAGACGTCGAAGGCCGCGAGACCGAGGTGCGCAGTTCGATTCGCGTGAATTATTCCGGCCCGGTGGCGTTCGCCACCGACCGCCTGCGCGTGAAAGTCGGCGGCAGTTGAGCCGAGGCAAGCTCGCGTGTTACTCTGCCTTTCTGCCTGAGTGCTCGAGTGGCGGAACTGGCAGACGCGCCGGACTCAAAATCCGGTGGCCGCAAGGCCGTGTGGGTTCGATTCCCTCCTCGAGCACCATTTGTACTTTTGCGCCAGCCCATCGCGCACAAAGTAATTCCCTCCTCCACGGAGCGCAGCATGAAAAACTCCACGCCGGAAAGTAAAAATCAAGAACAGAACGAAGGTTTGACGCGCCGCCGCTTTCTGGAGAGCACGGTCGGCACCACTGTCGCATCCGCGATGGCTGGTGGTTTATTAACGCACGCCAACGCGAATACGCATGCACCCGCTGCGGACGCCGACGTGCGGAACGGCATCCCCTACCGCACGCTCGGCAACACCAACGAAAAGGTCTCCTGCGTCGGCCTCGGCGGATATCACCTCGCCCGGCAAAGTGACGTGCAGGAAAGCGTCCGGATCATCCGCACCGGGCTCGATGAAGGCATCAATTTCCTGGACAACTGCTGGGACTACAACGGTGGCGAAAGCGAAATCCGCATGGGCAGAGCGCTGCAGGATGGTTACCGCCAAAAAGCTTTCCTGATGACCAAGATTGACAGCCGCACCAAGCAAGGCGCAACCAAGCAAATAGACGAATCACTGCGCCGCCTGCAAACCGACCACGTGGACCTTCTGCAGTTTCATGAAGTGATTCGCGATACTGATCCCGATGCTATTTTCGCCGCGAATGGCGGCATGGAAGCAGCGGTCGCCGCGAAACAACAAGGTAAGTTGCGTTACATCGGATTCACCGGACACAAAAGCCCGGAGATTCACCTGAAAATGCTGGACGCAGCCTTCGCCCACAAATTCACTTTGAATTCCGTGCAGATGCCGCTGAATGTGATGGACGCGCATTACGACAGCTTCGAGAAATTAGTGCTGCCCGTGCTGCTGGCGCACAACATCGGCGTGCTGGGCATGAAACCGATGGGCGATGGCCTGATTCTTCAAACTAAAACAGTGGAAGCGGTGGACTGCCTGCGGTACGCGCTGAATTTGCCCACCAGCGTGGTCATTACCGGGTGCGATTCACTTCCCATTCTGCAGCAGGCGCTGCAAACCGCGCGCGCGTTCCGCCCGCTGAGCCAGGAACACGTGGCCGCGCTGCTGGCAAAAACCGAAAAAGTTGCTCAGAACGGCGAGCACGAGCTATACAAAACCGCCCACAATTTCGACGGCACAATTCAAAATCCGGAGTGGCTCGACTAACTAACCTCCGCTGCCGCCGCGAATCAGACGAATTGCTTCTGGCAGCGCTGCAGCTTCTGTTGCCGATCCGCCACCCGGGCCGCCGCGCGGCGCGGCGCCATTTCCATCCTGCGCGTCCGCTGATCCATCGCCGCCTTCACCCGGCGCGAGAAACAAATTCGATTCCAGCCCATGCTGCTTCGTATACAGATCAAAATACCGCCCGTGCGCCGCGTACAACGTCGCATGCGTGCCGCGCTCGATAATCCGCCCAGCCTCCAGCACCAGAATCTGGTCCGCGCGCCGCACCGTGGATAGCCGGTGCGCGATCACAAACGTAGTCCGTCCGCGCATCAGATAGCGCAAGCCTTCCTGAATGAACGCCTCCGATTCGGAATCCAGGCTCGAAGTCGCTTCGTCCAAAATCAAGATGCGCGGATCGGCCAGAATTGCGCGCGCAATGGAAACGCGCTGGCGCTGCCCGCCGGAAAGTTTTACGCCGCGCTCGCCCACCACCGTGTCGTATTTCTTCTCGAATCCTTCCGCAAATTCATCCACGCGCGCGATGCGGCACGCCGCCAGAATCTCTTCCTCCGTCGCATTCGGTCGTGAAAATCCCACATTCTCGCGAATCGAGCCGTCGAAAAGAAAAGTCTCCTGCAGCACCACGCCCAGCTGCGTGCGGTAGGAATCCAGGCGCACCTTCGCCAGGTCCACGCCATCCACCAGGACGCGGCCGGCCGTCGGCACGTAAAACGCTGCAATCAATCCGATCACCGTGGATTTTCCCGCGCCCGAAGGACCAACGAGTGCCGTCACCGTTCCCGGCTGCGAATTAAATCCGATCTCGTGCAACACTTCCTTGCCAGTGTCGTAAGAGAAACTCACATTCTCGAAAATCACTTCGCCGCGAATGCGCTCCAGCGATTCGCGCCGATTAGGATCTTCGTCTTCTGGATTCTCGTTCAATACCTCGCGCGTGCGCTCCAACCCCGCCAGGGCCTCGGTGATCTGCGGCCCGATCGCCACGATCTGGAAAACCGGCGCGATCAAAAATCCCAGAAACAATGTGTACGAAAAGAAAGTTCCAGGGGTCATGGTCCCAGCGAGAATCTGCCGCGCGCCCAGGAACATAATCATTGCGCTGACGATTCCCATCAGGCTGGTGGCCGAAAGGCTCATCAAAGAAGTGGCCGTAAGCGTTTGCAGCACATTGTCGAGCAACCGCTGCACTCCCTCGCCAAAAACTTTCTCCTCGCGCGCTTCCGCGTGATACCCCTTCACCACGCGCACGCCGCCGATGGATTCGGTGAGCCGGCCGGTCACTTCAGCGTTGATCTTCGGCCGCGCGCGAAAAATCGGCCGAATGGTCTTGAACGCCCGGTTCAGCGTCACTCCAAAAATAAAAAGTATGACGAACGCGAGCGCCGTCATGCTCACGCTGGTGCGCAACAGGTACACCATGGCGAACACTGCCGTCAGAATGCCGCCCGCGAATTCCACCAGCCCCGTGCCGATCAGATTACGTACGCCTTCCACGTCGCTCATGATGCGCGAAATCAGCACCCCGGTCTTGTTCGCGTCGTAAAACGACACCGGCAGACGCCCGATGTGTGCCTGCACTTTTTCGCGCAGCTCAGAAATCATGCGCCAGGAAGATTTGGAGAGCAGTTGCGTCAGCGCGTAGGAAGTGAGGCCCTGAATAACCGTGGCCGTCACCACCACCAGGACGATCACCGGCAGCAGGCGCGCTTGGCGTTTCAGGATTACGTCGTCGAGGAAATATTTTGTAGAAGCAGGAAGCACCAATCCAGAAACGCGATTGATCACCATCAGACCGAAGCCCGCAGCCAGCACCCAGCGCCTCGGCTTGATCAGCGCCAGCACGTCCGGCAGCAGCTTCCAGTCGAATTTCGCTTTCGCCGGCTTGCCGTCGCCGCTATTCTTCTTTTCCTGGCGCTCCATACGATTGCCCATGCGTTCCACGCCAGGACTGGTTTGTCTTCCAAGCATCCCTAACTATACCTTGAAATTCTTTTCACCGCCTGCGCCGCCCAACCTTCGCCGGAATCGCTTTCTCTGTGTCCTCCACCGTTCTATAAGCTCTCGATGTTCAATCTTTTGAGGTTGCCACCAAGCCTCGCCCCAGTTGTCCCGCCCAAGCACGGATGATAGACTCACCGCATGGCCAAGAAAAAACCCACACGCAAAAAGAAATCCGCGAAGAAACCGGCTCGCCCCAAAAAGAAAATAATCCTGAAGAAAAAGCTCGCCCCGGCAAAGAGCGCCACCAAAAAGAAGCCCGCACGCGGCAAGAAGCCCGCGCGCCGCACGCCCGCCGACGTTTCCAATCCGATTTCCTCGCCCCGCGGCCGCGGCCTGGGCCCAGGCGCCGGCGGACAATCCGGCGACAACCAAGGCCTCTCGCGCCGGGAAGTAGCAGACTCCGAAAGCGTGGAAGAATTGACGGAAGAAGGTCAGGAATACGAGGCCGAAGTGATCAGCGGCGTGGAAAACGCCCCAGACCCCGACCAGGGTGAAGTGACCACCAAGCAAGTTCCCGAAGACGACGTGCCCAGCGAATACGACGACCAGGACCAGTAGCGAAGACCAGGAACGAACGTCAGTAGCGAAGATCAATTACAAAGTTCAAAAGCTAATCCGCAAGCGCTCGATCCGGCGCAACCGCAACAATACTGCGAGGACTCCGCCGCTCGGCCCAACACCACGGGCAATCCTGGGTCGTCCGCAGTGCTGGGTCGAGTCGTACGAAGTCATCTTTGGCCGCGCCGTAGGCGCCCAACCACTTCCTCCAGCTTAGTTCCCTCCCGCCGTATGGCTCCGCGCGCGTCCGCCGCGCTCCTCGCCGTACGCTTCATCCGGGTCTCGAATATTGTGCGCAGGTTGTTCGTTGAATGTCCTCATGAACGCGTCTACCTCCTCGGAAGCCTTCTCCTTGGCGACGCCGTAGCGTTCCTGTATGCGCCCGATCAACTTGTCGCGCTTGCCGCCAATCACTTGCAGGTCGTCGTCGGTCAAGTGTCCCCATTTTTCGCGCACTTGTCCCTTGTACTGTTTCCACTTCCCTTCTAATTGTTCGAAGTTCATAGATGGTCTTCCCCTTTGCGACCTGATTCGCGCCCGCTCGCCCCTCGCGAGCCACTTCCCATGATCGCGTTTGAACGTCCACAGCGTACCCACGCAATGCGCTTGCCAGCGCCTCCGCCAATCTTGAAGTTGAGCCGGGAGAGCGACATCCGCCGCTCCGCTGGCCTGCCCTGCTTGCAGCTGTCCGGCGAGCCGCCGTGTAATTTTGCCGCAGCTTCGCCCGTTTTTCCCCGGTGCGACGCCAGACTCGGAAGATAGGCTTTCCCGACCAGCCACAATCGCAGCGCCTTGCCGGACCGGAACGGCCCGTACCTTTTCCGCGTCTTCACTTGTTAGAAATTTGTCACATCGGATTGGCCCAGGTAACCTTGCTTGCTACGATCGCATCTGCTACACATGCGTTAAGCCAAGCTCCAAACTTTTTCACTTTAATTTCGCATCAAAAGCTCGCGGCTCGGGTTTGCAGACGGTAAGGCACAAAATTCCCCGGTGCGGTCACGCCGGATGGCTGTTTGGCCGATAAAAGAACTGAATGGTAGCTACCACGGGTGAATTCCACTTCTGATTGAAGGGATAATTCCATGATTAAGCGTGCCTGTCTGTTGAGCATCCTGGTGGTGGCCGCGGCCATGACGATAGTGTCCTGCGGTGGCGGTGGTGGTAGCACCCCGCCCCCGGCCACAGTCACTGTGTCCATCACTACAAACGTCATGAATATCGAGACCTTTCAGACCGTGCAATTCGCCGCCACCGTCACTGGCACTACGAATACCGCCGTCACCTGGCAGCTCAGCTGCAATACGACTCCGGCCTCAGTTTGCGGCACGCTGTCCGCCAGCGGCCTTTACGTCGCGCCAAACACCGTCCCGACGCTTGCAACCGCCGACAGCACCGATCCCGCCGAATTGATCGTCACCGCCACTTCGCAGGCCGACTCCAGCGCTTCCGCTACTACCGGGACGTTCACCATTGACTCGCTCAACATGCAGCCGCTTATGGCTCCCGTAAAGCTCGGCTCGTCCGGTTCGAATGTGGACGCGATCTGCCTAACCCCCGCGCCTGGATTTTGCTTCGGCGGAACGCTGGGTTCGTTGGTTACCGGTGGCGGGAAAACCTACGTCCTGTCGAATAACCACGTCCTTGGTCTCAGCGACGGCGGCGCCAACGGCCAGGGCGTGACGCAACCCGGCGTCATTGAAACGAACTGCTCAACCACCGGAACGATTACTGTCGCGAACGTATCGAACATCATCAATCTGCAGACGCAACCGATCCCGGCGTTTCCCGTGGACGTGACCACCGCGCAGATCATCAACGGACAAGTGGACCCCAACGACAATATTTTGGAATTGGGAACGCTCAGCATGGTCAACGGCGTGCAAGTGCCGCAGCCCGCTCCGCCAGTCGCAGGTTCCGGCATGGCGGCCACTGTCGGCCAATTATTGGCGAAAAGCGGACGCACCACAGGTTTGACGTGCGCGACGGTCGAGGCCATCGATGCGTCTATGATCGAGGTCGGCTATTCAATTGGCTGCGCAACCACCACTTCCTTCAACGTCACTTACAACGACGAAGTCGTGGTCGGCAACATGACCAATGGCCAGAACTTCATCGGCGATGGCGATTCCGGTTCCCTCGCCGTGGACGCAGCTACCGCGCAGCCTGTGGCGCTAATGTTCGCGGGCAGCGACACCGACGCCGTTGGCAATCCCGTCGGCGACGTTCTCAATGCACTGAAGAGCACCACTGGAGGAGCGACGTTCACATTTGTCGGCGGCGGCGCGCACACGGTACCGGGATGCTCGCTGCCGGGCCTTAGCTCAGTGACAGTGACGCAACAGTCAGCCGCTACTCTTCCCGCCGGCACAGCTCAACGCGGGCAGGCAGCCGCAGCGAGCTACAGCACGCAAATTATGAATACGCCAGGCGTCTCGGCATATGGCGGAGGCGGCAGCCTCGATGCCCCGCAAGAGCCGGCCGTGATGATCGTCGTCGCGCCGGGAGCATCGCACGCTGGAATTCCCGCGACGATCGACGGCGTGCGTACGCGCCTCATCGAATCGAACTCCCCAACCGCGCACGGTCCTTTGACCCCGCAACAGACAGCGCAACTCGGAACGGAATCAGCGCAGGCGCAGACCATCACCATCTCCGACGCCGCCATCGCGCAGACCAAATCCATCAAAGAGCAGCATGCGGCGGACCTGATGAGCGATCCCGCGGTAATCGGCGTAGGCGTTAGCGCCAGCCTCGATAGCCCCGGCGATCCGGCGCTGATAGTTTACGTGCTGAAAGGCAAAGCGCACGGCGCCATCCCCGCAACAATTGACGGCGTGCGCACGCGCATAAAAGAAACCGGCCCGTTCCGCGCCAACGTAGCGCATCCGCTGAAGTCCACCACCGCAGCCGGCTGCCGCGTGCCAAAGACCGCGCCAGCCACCACGCTGAACGCCGCGCCAGTCGCGCCAGCGTCGCGTAACACCGGTGAGTAGTTCCTTTTGATCCTATAGCCTCCATGCTGCCGTTGCGGGACGGACGTATTTGCCCTGACCTTTCGCTGGGTGCACTGCGTCGGAATCCGTTTCGATTTCCCAGCTTCGAAATGAACTCGCTCGCCGCTTCCATCCGCCGCAAGTCAAGTAATGGTATTCTCCACCTCGACCTGACATGGCGCCCCGGAAGCCACCCACTCTGCAATACATCTGCCTGGCAATCCTCTTCGTGCTCGCCTGCGCCTACCAAACCCGCGCGATGCTCTACTACTTCCCCGATATGTTTCACCGGACTGCCGGCTGGCCCTTCGTTCCCGCATATAACGCCGGCGAGCCGCACCTCAATTTTGTGCAGCCCAACGCGCGTGACGCTGGAATAAAGGAGAGCGACGTCCTGGTCGCCGTCAACGGACGACCCGTCACCGGCACATCCGTGTTCGGCGAAGCAATCGCACGCGCCAAAACAGGCGATACGATGCAAGTAACCGTCCGCACGCCCGGTGACGCCACTCCGCGCAACGTCAACGTGACCATCCAGCCTCACCGCCTCGATTTGAGCAGCGCCGTCACGGTGACGGCTGTGATGCTGAAGATTGTCCTGCCGGTGTTTTGCATTCTGCTGGGATTCTGGGTGGCGGCGGTGCGCCCGCGCGATCCATCGGCGTGGCTACTGGTGCCGGTGCTGCTGTTTCTCTCAACGCTCTACGGTGCCGGAATCGAAAGCTGGGGGCCCGGGATTCGCGACCTGGCGACGATCTACCGCGTCGGACTCAATTCCGGCTGGCCGCTATCCATGTTCCTGTTCGGCCTGTATTTCCCGGAGCGCGCGCCGGAGCGGAAAGATCCTCGCTGGTGGCGCTGGACCGTGACCATTTTTATTCCCACTCTGATCGTGGTGGCGGTCCTGACGATAATCGAACAAGTCGGCGAAGTCGAGAATTTCGCCGCGGTTGCGCGCCTGGACGCGGTCTTGGAGCGCTTGAACCCCCTGATTTTCCTGCTCACGTTCGCTGGCGTGGGCAGCTTCTTCGCGTCCATGAAGATCAAATCGAGCCTGGCGGCATCGCGCGACGTGAAGCGCCGCTTCAATCTGGTTTATGCCGGCGCGACGGTGGCATTGACGCCGCTTTTCATCCTCTCCGTCGTTCAGTCCATCAGGAACCGGCCGCTCGAGCAGATTTTTCCGGGATGGCTGGTGCTGGGCTGCCTGCTATTGCTGATGTTTTTCCCGGCGACGCTGGCTTACGCGATCGTGGTGCAGCGCGCGATGGATGTGCGTGTGGTGATTCGCCAGGGCCTGCAGTACGCGCTGGCGCGGCGCGGCGTCCTGGTTCTGCAGATCATCCTCACCATCATCATCGTAACGGCGGCGGTCACTCTGGAAAGCGGCGCCGAGCGCAGTCGGCCGCAGAAGATCGTAATCATTTCCCTCAGTTTCATCGCCATCTTGTGGCTGCGCCGGTTATCGGTTTCTGTGCGCGCGTGGGTTGACCGCCGTTTTTTCCGCGACGCCTACAACGCCGAACAGATTCTTGCCGGCCTCAGCGACGAGGTCCGTTCGATCGTGGAGACCAAGCCACTGCTAGAACGCGTGGCGCAGCGCATCGCTGAATCCCTGCATGTGCCGCGCGTCGCTGTGCTGCTGCAAGACGGCGCTTGGTACAAACCCGCTTACGCTATGGGCTATTCACCAGCGCCCGACGGCATCCTGCCGGATTCCGCCGCAACCATTCAGCGCTTACGCCAGGCTTCTGACCCGGAGCGGATTTATCTCGAAGACCAGGATTCCTGGATCAATTCCTCCGCTGTTTCGGATGAAGAACGGCGCACGATCACCGATCTTCGTCCCCAGTTATTGCTGCCGCTTTCGATGAAGGAAAAGCTCCTGGGCCTGATCGCACTCGGCGAAAAACGTTCGGAAGAGCCTTATTCCGGCACCGACTTGCGCTTGCTGAAATCCGTCGCCACGCAAACCGGGCTTGCGCTCGCCAACGCGCAGCTAACCAGCGCTATCGCTGTGGAAGTGGGCCGCCGCGAAAAAATGAACCGCGAAATCGAAATCGCTCGCGAAGTGCAGGAACGCTTGTTCCCGCAGAAACTGCCCCCTGTTGCCGAAGTGGATTATTGCGGGCGCTGCCGCACGGCGCTGGGCGTCGGTGGCGATTATTACGATTTTCTGGCGCTACCGGGAGGAATGCTCGGCGTCGCTCTCGGTGATATTTCTGGCAAAGGGATTCCCGCCGCGCTGATGATGGCCAGCTTGCAGGCTTCGCTGCGCGCCGAAGCCATGCGCGCCGGCAACGAGATAGCCGCGCTGATGTCGCGGGTCAATCAGGCTTTGTACGAAGCTTCCTCGGCCGATCGCTACGCCACTTTTTTCTACGCGCAATTCGACCCGGCTTCGCGCCGCCTCACCTATGTGAACGGCGGCCATTGCGCGCCAATGCTATTTCGCTCTGACGCATGCGCGGGAGCCGCCGGACCCGCCGGAATCGAGCGCCTCGGCAGCAAGAAAATCGAACGGCTCGACGAGGGTGGCCCCGTCATCGGATTGATTCCGGAGTGCGCCTACCTGCAAGCGGAGCTTACGCTCGCTGCCGGCGATCTACTGGTGATTTTCACCGACGGCGTCAGCGAAGCCATGAGTCCTGCGCTGGAAGAATGGGGAGAAGAACGTTTGATCGCCACGGTGCGCTCTGCACAAGGCTGCGACGCTTCCGAAATCATCATCCGCATCATGCGAGCAGCCGATCAATTCGCAGCCGGCGCCCCACAGCACGACGACATGACTCTGATCGTCCTGCGCTTCTGACGATGCGCCTGGCACCGTCCCGCCACCCAAAGATTCTCAGTTGCTTTTCCGGCCCAGCCGCATCTATAAGTGGATGACGCCAGCCCAAACTAGAGAGGTCCACACGATGAAAATCCAGACCGCAATTTTCGCCATAGCTCTCTGCAGCAGCACCATCGCGCTACCATCCGCATTCGCCCGCACCACGCCCACCACGCCACAAAAATCATCCGCGCAAACGGCCCAATCCGCCCACGCGGACATCGTCAACGCCACCGGCCAGAAAATCGGCACCGCCGCATTTTCACCAACCTCTGGCGGCGTACGCGTTGATGTGGACGTGACGCAACTGCCTCCCGGCACGCACGGCATCCACATTCACGCAGTGGGAAAATGCGAAGGCCCCGATTTCAAGACGGCGGGCGGACATTTCAATCCAGCAGGAAAAAAGCACGGCAAGGACAATCCGGAAGGCGCCCACAACGGTGATCTGCTGAATCTGGAAATCGGCGCCGATGGCCACGGCACCGCGTCTCTGCTGGACGCGAACGTCACGCTCGGCGACGGCCCCACTTCGCTCTTCCAGCCCGGCGGCACAGCGCTCGTCATCCACGCCAGCGCCGACGATTACAAGACCGACCCCGCAGGAAATTCCGGCGCGCGAATCGCCTGCGGCGTAATTCAGAAATAGCGGTCCAGAAGTTACGGTCCAAAAAATATCGGTCCGGAAATAACTCGTCGCGCGCAGCCGGGAGGCGTTGCAGAATTACTGCGTATCAATCGTGCGCAGCGCGGTCTGTTCATCGGGAAAATCGGTGAACACCGTGTGCAGATTCGTCATGTGCAGAATTTCCCGCGCTCGTGGGCTCAAATCCACGGCGTGCAATTCCGCATTATTCTTGCGCGCCGAATACAGTCCGCGAATCAACTGGCCGATCCCGGAGCTATCGAGATAGGACACGTCGCGAAAATTCAGCAGCACGCGCTTGCGTCCGTCCTCGAACAGGTCCAGCAGCAGTTCGTGGACCGCTTCGCCCTCGATCAGCGTAAATCTTCCGCGCACATCTACCACCGTAACGCTACCCAATTGACGGGTACTAGCACTAAACCCCACTAATGGCCTCCGCACAGATGCAGGCCGTCATCTTACCGCAAGCGCCAGCAAAACCTGAAATCGGGGCAACGGCCAACAGCGGGTCAGTTTAGGGAATTCGTCCAGTTATTCTGCCGGATCACTTCCTCGACGATTACGGGCCGCTGGAAATGATTTGGAAGTCCAACTCGTCCCACTCTTTAATCTGTCGTAGAGGAGAGGGTTTTGTTTCACAGCCGTCGGAAACGTGCAAGCACCGATGGGCCCGTTTCCCCTAAAGCGCTAGCGCCACACTGAGTCATCCTTGCCAGAAAGGACCCTGTCCAGATATGTCGCGGTGCTGATCAGAGCCAGATGTGTAAATGCTTGTGGGAAGTTGCCGAGGTGTTGCCCGCTTGGACCAATTTGCTCCGAGTAGAGCCCAAGATGGTTCGCGTATCCCAAAAGCTTCTCAAACAACAATTGGGCCTTTTCCAGCTCTCCGGCGCGCGCCAGGCATTCGATGTACCAAAACGAGCATGCAGTGAAGCTGCCCTCGGCGCCCGGAAGCCCGTCCACATGGGTGCGTTCCGGCTCGTAGCGACGGACAAGGGTATCTTCGACTAGCCGTGCTTCAATCGCTTTCATTGTCGAGCGCCACATCGGATCGACCGGGCTGATGAACCGCATGAGTGGCATAAGCAAGACCGACGCATCTAGGTCCATGCCGCCCTTCGACTGTACAAACGACTGCAAATCGTCATTCCAGAAGTTCGTAAAGATGTCCTCTCGAATCGCGTCGCGCGTTCGCAGCCAAGCGTCGAATGGCCCGGACAGGGAGCGTTTCTGTGCAAGCCGCAAGGCTCGATCGAAAGCTACCCAGCACATCAGACGGGAGTGTAGGAACTCTCGCGCATCGCCGCGAACCTCCCATATACCTCTATCGGGGCGTTGCCAGTTCTTGCCCAGCCAGTCCAATATGCGCTGAACATCCCGCCAACCGGCGTTCGAAATTGAGTCCCCGTATTTATTTGCGAGGTAGATGGCGTCCATCATTTCGCCGTAAATATCCAGCTGCAACTGCTGATAGGCCGCGTTCCCGATGCGCACGGGCCCCGAATGTTCATACCCCTGCAGATGGTCAAGCGTCAGCTCATCAAGCTTCTGCCTGCCGTCAATCCCGTACATCACCTGTAATGGTCCCCGTTCCGCATCGTCGCCAAGCCGCTCCTTCAACCAGTCGATGAACGCCTCGGTTTCTTCGACAAAACCTAGTCGGATCAGCGCGTATAGCGTAAATGTCGCATCTCGCAACCATGTGAAGCGATAATCCCAATTGCGCACTCCGCCAATTTGTTCCGGCAGGGAAAATGTCGGCGCTGCGATCAACGATCCATGCTCCCGGCTGATCAGCAACTTCAACATTAAGGCCGACCGGTTGATCATCTCGCGCCAGCGACCCTTGTACTTTGATTTCGCGATCCATTCCTTCCAGAAACGTGATGTCTCCTGGAAACGCTGCTCCACGAACTCCATTTCGGGTTGTTGTCCCTGGGGGCGAACTCCACCAAAGACAAACGTCGCCTTCTGGCCGGCTCGAAGTCTGAATTCCGAGTTTACATCCTGGGAGTGCTGTTGCAGGGCAATGGTGGAGTACAACCCGAGCGGCGCACAACTATTGATCGCTGGTGAGAAAATCGCGCACCCTTCCTCGATTTTCACGGTGTGGTCACACATCCCATAGTTAAATCGTGGCTGGCACCGCATCTTGAAATCGACCTCACCTCGGATCACGGTTAGGGTACGGACAATCTCATTCGGTTCTTCCCCGTCGGTCCCGATGGGCATGTAGTCAGTCAGTTCGGCCACGCCCTCTTCCGCAAGAAATCGCGTGAGCAGAATGTTCGTATCGGGCAAATATAGCTGTCGAACCTGCGTTTTTCTGAGTTGCGGCTGAATCTGAAAACAGCCACCTTTCTCATCATCGAGTAGCGCTGCAAACACGGTGGGAGAATCGAAATTTGGATAGCAGAGAAAATCGATTGAACCGTTTACGCCGACAAGCGCAATCGAGCGCATATTGCCAATCACGCCATAGCTCTCAATCGGTTCGAAGCTCATCGGTGTCGGTCAGATCCGGAATGAATTCTAACTGATCCGAGGCAGGTCGTTCAAACCGTGAAACTCACTGGCTCTAGTGGTTGCATTGCGCCCGAGTGAGGTGCTATTCGGAAGTTAAGGTGGAGGAATTGCTACCGGGAAATGCGCTTGTGTTTACCGATTGAATTCCAGTTGCCCGGTTAGTCGCGCGACCCTCCATATCAAGTAGCACTTCACTTTTCAGGTTTCCGCATTACGTAGGTGCTGTGACGAGAAGGCAGCTCGAAGGCGCTGTGTCTCGTAAATCATTTCGAGGCTGGGCGAGGAGCACGCCAGCGACGCGCCAGCGCGGGAATGATTACGCCGCCGAGATTGGCGAGATTGGCGTCGGGGAACGGGGCGCGCTCTGCTCGGGGATTCAGCGAGCGGAACAGGGTTTTCAAGAACCGCCCGAACGCCTCAAGTCTTTCTCGAAAGCTGAAATGTAGGGTGCGGCCATTGGCGCGCACGACGAGCAGGGTTACATCGTCGGCTGCCAGATTTTGCGGGAATCGCTCGCCGATTTCCTGCAGCAGCGCTGGGATTAGTTTCTCCCCAGGGACGTTTCCCAGCAGATTAGCGATGCGCAGCAGTCCTTCTTCGCCCAGCATCTCGCCGTCGGCGTCGCAGGATTCCATCAGCGCGTCGGTATAGCTGACCAGGCAGTCGCCGGGAGCGAGTTCCACATCAAGCTGCTCGTAATCGGCAATCTGAAACATTCCCAGCGGAATGTTGCTCAGCGCTTTCTTCTCCGGGTGGTCGTGGCCATGACCCAGAAGCGACCAGCGACCCTCAATCGCGCTAAAGAGAAGCGGGCGCGGATGGCCTGCATTGCAAAGTGAGAGCCGGCGGGTAGGCGCGAAAAACGTAGTAAGAACCGCAGTGGCAAAGCTGCCGTGGCGGGAAAGCGATGTGAACTGCTCATTCAGAAGGCGCACGACTTCTTTCTGGTCCAGGCGGTTCACGAAGCGGCGCATCAGCGTACGCAGGTCCGCAGCCGTGGAAGCGACGGATTGGCCGTGGCCGGAAACGTCAGCGAGAAGCAAACGGCTGATGCGGCCAGACGCGCAACTGGAAACGTAATACACATCGCCGCCACGCTGCGCCTCGCCGAATGGCTTGCTGTAAACCCACACATCCAGCCCGCCCAGTTCCACACCGCTCGAGGTAAGTTGGCTGCCGCCCCAGACCTCCATGCACTGCATGTGCTGCGCGGGAGAATCGGTCATGCAAACATTATAACGGCTGAGAGGAAATTGACCGGGTTCAATGTTTTCGCCTGAAGTCGCACGATTCTACGGTTGGCGGGTTGATCACGGGTTGGGAACGAACTCCGCACTGATGTAGACTTGGAACCCCGAAACGATTTCGGACTGCCAGCCGATCGTTTCCTCAGAGGACTTACAACATGCGACTAAAAGTTTCGTGCCTCATGGCGTTCATCTTGCTTTCCTCAGCAAGTCGAGCACAGGCACCTGCGGCCGTTCCCGTTTTCGAAGTCACACCACCCGCCGGCGGCTTCAAGATTACTTTCAACGTGAAGGCCTCCGTGCCTATCGAGGGAGTATTCGAGAAGTGGGAAGCCACTCTGAAATTCACGTCTCCGGATGTCACCACCGGCGCTTTGGACATTAAGGTGGACGCCGCCAGCGTGAATACCGGCAGCGGCCTGAAGGACGGCAAGCTGAAGGGCAAAGATTTCTTCGACGCGAAAGACAATCCGTACATTACATTTCATTCGTCGAAAATTGAACAGACGGGTCCCACCACCTTTGATATTCCCGGCACGTTCACAATTCGCGGAGTGTCGAAACCAGAGACGCTGAGCCTCACGTTGTCCGGCAAGGGTACGGGCACCGGTAATATCAAGGGCTCGATGGCCTTCGATCGCAAGCAGTACGGGATGAATAGCGGCATTCCCTTCATAAAAATTGCCGACCGCGTTGAGGTTGATGTCGCCCTACAAGCCAAGCAAATTAGTGGACCCCGCGTAGTTTATAAGCAATAGGCGGTTCAAGCGTCGTCCCGACATCCGGTTCACTCGCGGCGCCCGTTTTCGAACCTTGCGGCCGCCGCGTGCGCCCGACCTCCTCTTGACAACGCGAATGACCTGAGTAAAAGTCGCAGCCGCTCGGGTCAAATAGACTGTATCCTCCGCGCCGTCTGCGGCATCCCAACCAACGAACCGCAGCATAAACAAAAACTCTCAAGGCCCACTAGCGATGGCCATGAAGACAATGTAACAACCCAACTCCGGAGGCAAATATGAGCACGAACGTAGCACCTGGCATCAACCCCACCGCCGCGACGGGCGACATGAAGTTCGAGATCGTCGTCATCCCCGTCTCCGATGCCGACCGCGCGAAGGCGTACTACGCGAAGCTCGGGTGGCGGCTCGATGCCGACTTCGATAACGGCAAAGACTTCCGCGTGATTCAGTTCACGCCGCCGGGCTCCGGCTGCTCGGTCATCTTCGGTCAGAACGTCACTCCGGCGACGCCTGGCTCCGCGCAGGGCTTGTACCTGATCGTCGCCGATATCGCGGCCGCCCGCAAAGCGCTGCTCGAACGCGGCGTCCAAGTCAGCGACGTCTTCCACAACGCTGGCGTGTACGCGGGCAAGGACGAGACATACCTGTTTGGAAGCGTCCGCGTCAGCGGCCCGGATCCCGAACATCGCAGCTACCGCTCGTTCGCCTCCATCAAAGATCCAGATGGCAACGGCTGGCTGCTCCAGGAAATCACCACGCGCCTGCCCGGTCGCATTGACGCCGCGACGACAACCTTCGCATCGGCGAGCGATCTGGCGAACGCCATGCGGCGCGCCGAGGCCGCGCACGGCGAGCACGAAAAACGCACCGGCGCGCGAGATGCGAATTGGTCCGACTGGTACGCTAAATATATGGTGGCCGAGCGGGTCGGAACAGAGTTGCCGAAGTGACTGAACGCGTGACTGCGAAGATGAAGGAGTGGTGCTCAAAATCCTGAACGGAGGAACACTATGAAACGGATCGGTTTTCTTCTGCTCGCGGTTGTTTTCTTGGCCGGCACCATTGCTCAGCTCCCCCGCGCATCTGCGCAGTCGGACGGAGACTCCTCCCCGATCTACGGAGTGAAAATTCCCGCCGGCTACCGTGATTGGAAAGTGATCGCCGTAGCCAACCTTCTAATCCCACCCAAGACCGACCAGATACGCGCTCAACTCGGCAACGATATAGCGATCAAGGCCTACAAGGAAGGGACGCTCCCGTTCCCTGATGGCAGCATCATTGCCGCGATTCATTGGAATCGCGTCTCGTCGGAATTCAACGACAAAGTCCTGGACGGTCCGTTCCCCGGCGCTCAATCTTTCGTTGTCAGCTCCCGCATGAATGTTCAGTTCATGGTGAAAGACTCAAAAAAGTACGCCGGGACCGGCGGCTGGGGATTCGCTGACTTTACCGGCGAAAAGCCGGGCGACAAGGCGCTGCACGAAACCTGCTTCCCCTGCCACGTTCCCGTGAAAGATCGCGACTATGTCTTCACGCGTTACGCACCTTGATAGCGGAAACGAAACGCTTGCGCCCGCGCCAGAATCCAGCTCGAAGCGAGCATGGATTCACGCTAGCGTATTGAAAGGACGAAAGGAGACTCACATGAAAACGGTTCGAATCTTCGCAGTAGCGTTGCTGATTGTCGCAAGCGGCTCGGCGCTGCGCGTGGCGCACTCGCAGCAGACTGCCATCAAGCGCACCGAACTCCAGCGGCACGATCTCAGCATCCCCGGACGCGAGGCCATCCAGGTGCGCGGGGATTTCCCCCCGGGGGCGGCGGTCCCCAGACACACGCATCCGGGCGAAGAGATCGTCTATGTCCTGGAAGGCACGCTGGAGTTTCAGCTCGAGGGCCAGCCGCCGGTAACGCTGAAGCCTGGCGAAGTCTTGTTCGTCCCGGCCGGAACGATCCACACCGCCAAGAACGTCAGCGGCGGCAACAGCGCGGTGCTCTCCACCTACATCGTCGAAAAAGGCAAACCGCTCCTCACGTTGGTCCAGTAAGCGCCGAACGGCTCAACGGTCGCCATAGGGCTAACTCCCCAACGGTCGCGCAATCGAAAACTGAGGGTGAGTTACCGGCGAAGACGTCAACCAGGCGTGTGGATTACTTGCGATTGGACGCGAACGAAATCGCTGTCCGCGCCAAACCCGGCAGCCACGTTCACGTTCGATGTCGCGCTGGACTTCTCTCCAGGCGACATCGAACGATGTCAGCTGTCCCTAAGCACTAGCAGCAGCTGCTTCTTCAGCGACCTTATTGCAAACGATCGTCAGCCCATTCTTGTTGGCGTCGAATCGTTCTTTCCGATCCAAGCTCTTCAAGAATTCTCTGGTGGCCTTGCCGATCGCCGCGGCCATTGAACCAGTGTCAACCTGTATGGTTCGTCCTTGCGGACCATTCGTTCGGTGCTGATATTCCAGTTTCACTGCGTACATGGATTCTCCCTCCGCTTATAGAATAACCGAACATTGGAACCGGTGTTTCACTTTTCCAGCAAAGGCGCCAATCAGGAGTTTTACGCCGTACGAATCGGCGCTGGCGGCACAACGACCTCAACAAGTCCGGTCGCCACGTCATATACCAAGCCTGATATCAGCCACGCGCCCGGCAATACGGGAATCGCCCGAAGCGCAGCAACGTCGCCGGCAACGGCCGCGCGCGGATCGGTGACCGTTTTAGCCTTAAGCTCGCCTTCCGGGATTTGAAAATAGTGCGCCAGCAAGGCGGAGTCGCCGGCCAAGCGAGCCATGCCGCAATCGGTGTGCTGCATCACGATGAGGTGAAACTCCCCGCCGCCTCCCGGAGCCGCTCCGGCAACCGCACCGATTCGCCCAAGTAGAGCCAACTCCTCCAGCGCCCCCGGAGTGAAGCGTCCGCCGATGTTGCGCAGTACGGCGGCCTCGCCCGGTTTAATTCCCAGCACATGAGCCGGATCCGCGCGCATATCAGCACAACTGATGATGATCGCTTTTACGTTGGTCATCGCCCGCGGAAACGAGGGCATGAGTGTGCCCGCGGCAGACTGCTGAGCAGCGAATTCTTTGTTGCGTTGTAGCAAGTTATCTAGATTATTCATGCCGGTTCTCCGTGAGGTTGGTTCCTACAGCGGAATTGTAAGGCATGGCGGGTCACAATAGAAATTCAATCGAGGTAAAGTCAAATTTAGGTCCCGCAAGTCGCGCGATTGGAAACTGACTCACCAACTGGCGGCTGCAGCTCAACCAGCTCGCCGCAAACAAACCTGACGCGGGGAAACTACGAGGATATTTCGGCCAGCCAGGTATCCAGCAGCTGCAACTGTTCCGGTGCGGGATTTACGAACGTCACGCCCATCCCCATGCCGTGTTGCACGTAAACGATCTTGCCCTTCGTCTCGAAGACGCCCTGGTCGCGCGAGATGCGCACGTCCAGGCCGGTTCCCTCCGGCAATGTGATCAGCACGTCCACATAACATCCTTTGCGGCTGATCTCCGAAATCCGCCCGGAGATGCGCGTATCGGTCTGTGGTTCGCGCAATTCGATGCTGGCGATCAGCGTGAAGCGCGGTACTTCGCGGTGCTCGCGATAAGGTCCGCCAGGGTTAACAGGTGCACCGGAGAATCCGCCCATGAACTTTTCTCCCACCGTGCCGGAGCCAATTCCAGAACTCATACCCACACTCGTGCCAAGACAAGTGCCAGAGTGGCACAGGCCCGCGCCCCCTTCCAGCTTTCTCTCTCTCGCCTGACGCCAAAAATGAACCCTCGCTTTCTATTCGCCTGCTCCGATGATCAGGGACCGGATGATCAGATGACCAGAATGCCTGTCGCTCGACCGCCCGCGTTTCGCCATGCGCTGCAGCCGCTCCCGCAACTCTACGAACGAACCGGTTATATCGTGATACTATTACCAAAGCATAACGTCGTATTTTTTTTTGGCTCTCCGTACTTATACCGATGCCCGCCGCGGCTGTTTTCGCTTCCTCGACGCCCCGCTATTGGCTCCGGCACGGACCTGCGTTAACCTAGGGCTCAGGTTGGTGGATTCGCTGCTGCCGTGCCGGCGGCAGTTTTTGGGGCTGCGGATTCTCCATGATTTCGGAAGAATATTTTGCGCGAAAGGGAAACTGCTTCCAATTGAAAGCAAGCTTTCGTGTTTTGCGATTTTCGCCGGTGTTTGCACATTCCGAGGGCGGAAAAAGGCAAGCCACCGCGGACCGTTGCGCATGTCCCGCGGCCATTATGGTTCACAGCATTGTTCAGCAGGCGGGCAGCTTCATCCCGCCGCACCTTTAGGCTGCCGGAACTGCCGAGTTCCGGAGAGAGGTCGCGCAAATGGAGCCAGCAACCCGTTCAGGAAACCAGCTTCGGGAACTTCGTAGCCGCCTGGGCGTAACCACGCGGGAAGTGGAAGAACTGAGCAAGAAGATTGCCCTCGAGTCGGAAAACGAGGAGTTCTACATCTCCAACGCCTGGCTGACGCAGATCGAGAACCGCAACTCCGTCCCCAGCATCTATAAATTATTCAGTCTCAGCGTGATCTACCGCACCAAATTCACCGATCTGCTCGCCGCCTTCGGAGTCCTACTGGACGAAACCATGCGTTACCAACTCTCTACACCGCTGCAGAATACGCACTTGGCCACACTGGAGGCGCCCGCCAACGGCAACGTCGTGAACTTCCCGGTGCGTTTTGACCGCGGCTTCAACCTGGAAAAGACTAACTTGCTTTCGCGGATGGTGGAGCTGTGGGGCGAAGTTCCGATTTCGTTCCTGCAGAAGCTGGATCTGCGCCACTGCCAGTACGGATATATTGGCACCGACGATTCCTCGATGTATCCGCTGCTTCGTCCCGGCTCGTTCGTGCAGATTGATAGCCATGTGACCCGCACGCACCCCTCGCGCTGGCGCACGGAATTCGACCGGCCCATTTATTTCATCGAATTGCGCGATAGCTATGCTTGTTCGTGGGTGGAATTGCGCGGTTCCGAACTCACCTTGATTCCGCACCCTCTTTCCGGTTCGGCCATCCGGCAATTCCCTTACCCGGATGAAGCGGAGATTATTGGACAGGTAACGGGTGTAGCGATGCGCCTGGTTTCGGCCGAGCCATCAGACGCTCCTCCAAAATAGCCAGGGCCACTTTCAAGTTGGAAAATACCAGTTCGCTGGCTAATGAATCGATTCCCACCGGAACTGCCACGCGGTACGGTTCCAGTCCCTTCCATGCCACGATGAAATCGCCGGCCGCCACGCGCGTGCTCTTCAAATAGGCTTCCAGCTCATACACCAATTCTTCCAGCGAGGCGGCCACCAGTTCCTCGAACGCTTCGCGGTGGCAATCCGCCAGCGCTTCGCACGCGGCTTCTTCTGAAAAACGCAGCGCGAGTCCCTGGTGATAGTACAAACCGGTGTTGTAATCGCGTGTGGAAGCCAGGTAGATCAACCGCCCGAGCGGCTGGGTCATATCCGCCAGCGTGCGGCGCCGCAGATCGTCCGCGGCAGCCAGCACATCGGTGTGTTTCGCTGGTGTGTTCATCGGCTAAATCGCTGCCCCGTGCCCGGCCGAATCGCGGCGCAACGATTCCAGCGCCGGGGTATTCAGAAATGCCAGCGACTTGTCCGACGCCGCGCATACGCGTCCCGCAGTAGCCGTCAGCACACGCACCATGCTTCGCGCGCCATACGGTCCGCGCAAGTACAGAAGAATCCGCATCGCGCGGCACGCCATTAGCAATAAAGCGAAATCCAGCGCCAGCCGGATTTCCGTCAGCAGGCTCAGCTTCGCGTGCAATCGTGAATAGGCCAGGTGGAAATGCATTAGATTGCGTATTTCGCTGCGCACCCGCCGCACCCACATCAATGAAATCCTGGTGCGCTCCTGCAAGAACAATTCGCCAATTTTCCCCGAGCTCGCCGCCGTCACATAGCGAAAATCTTCCGGATCAAATATTCGCTGGATCAAATTTTCCGGCAGCAATCCGAATTGCAGCGTTCGCAAAGCTTGCCGTGCCTCCACGAACTGTCGCCCGCACCCTTCCACCGGCGCACCTTTCCTGCGCGCCAGGGCCCACAAGAACACCAGCAGCCCGATACCCAGAGCCAAGTAGAGGAGCAGGCCGACCATTAGCGCGCCACCCCGCCCAATTGCGACCGCACCGATTCCAAGCGCGCCCGTGTGCCGTCCACCAGCGCGTCGTATCCCCCTCCGCCGCCACCCCCACCGGGAGGATCGGGGTTCGGGCTGTAAGTCCATAGCGCGACCGTCCATACGATCAAAGCAAAGAAATACGATGCGGTTTGCAAATTGCCCCAGCCGGCGTTGAAGCGTGGCCCCACAAACGCCCGCAGCGCCAGGCTCGCCACACTTACGCCCACGTACGCGCCAAAACCCACAATCATGCCGGTGACATTCTTGCCCAGCTCGATTCGATAGTAGAAAACGATCGCCATCACGGTGGCCAGCACCAGCGCTTCGATCACCCGCAGATCACGCTCCAGCTCCACCGTTGCGTTCGATGTGGACCATACCGTCCGCCGCGCCACGTGCCATTCCACGTAACAGAATGTCGCCGCGAACACCACCCAGCTTGCCACCCGCGCAAATCGCTCTGCTCCGGGATAAGCAGTCAGCGCTTGCCGCACGATTTCCAGCACCACTGCGCAGCCCATCGCCAGCGTGGCAAACTGCGTCGGCCAATACCACGCTTCGTAAAATTCCAGCCTCGAGTGCCCGATGAACAGCCCCGCCGATACAATGAAGACACAGGAAATGTATGCGTAAAAATAGATGTACTTGGTGAACGTCTTGGTCTGAACGGAACGCACCAGCAGCAGCAATTCAATCAACAATCCGGCCGGCCACAGCAGCAAACTTAACATGTCTGTCACTAGCGCAAATCGTAGCACAAAACCGGGAGGAGAATTAGCGCTTTCTCCCCCCGATCAGCGCCTTCCTTTCCGCCGTTTACTTCACCGGCACTGCATCGAACCCCTCGCTCAGACGGCCGCCGCCATCGCCTTGGGAGGCACCGGCGGTTGCGTTCCATCGAACATCCAGGCGAACGTGCCGGCCATCTTGGGCGGCACCGGCGGCTGCGTCCCATCCGGCTTCCCCGCGAACGTGCCCGTCATCTTGGGGGGAACTGGCGGTTGCGTTCCATCCAGCATACGAGCAAACACGGCCATCAGTTTGGGCGGGACCGGGGGTTGTGTACCGTCGAAAAACGCCGCCTTAGGCGGAACCGGCGGCTGCGTTCCATCAAGCATAGCCGTCAACGTATTGTGGGAAGACAAGTTGCCGGGCGCCAGGCTCGCCGCCAAGCCAAGAATTACCAGCAGAAATACCACTGCTCTAGCTGTCGGGTTCATCGCGATCTCCTCTTTTTTGGTTTCAGGCGCATTTAAGCGCGCTGCGACCGTACAGGGGAGGCGCGGCCGGAGCGGCGCGCGGCGCGAAATGCTTGGAATGCAAAGCAGGAATCGCGGCAATACGTAAATCAGGCGGGAAGTATCGGCACAACCAAGAACGGCTAATCGCTTCGTCACCTCCGTGGCGCTAGCGACTGGCCCGTAGTGACTGCGGACCAAACCAGGTTATTACTGTCGTTACTAAGCCATTATGCCGTTACCACAATGGAACCCCTGCGGCACATACGTATATCCACCCTTTCCCGCCTCTGGCATCCTGTGTCGAGTTATTCACCAGTGAGGAGCTATGCCGGATATTCATGCTCACGCCGAGGCGCCGACGGATCGTCCGGCCGTCCCGCACTTTGAGCCGGAGCTGATCCGCGAGCATTTGCATCTTCTGGATAAAAAGCAATGGTGGCTGTGGTCCACCACCGTCGCCGTGATTCTGTTGCTCACGCTCGCCGTGGCGTCTTTCGCCTTCCCCGCCATGCTCACCCGCGAGGAAGCGACTTATTCGTTTTACCTGAATCAGGCAGTTCGCGCTCTAGTGGGGCTCGTTCTGGTATTCAGCGTTTATTTGGTCTATCAGCAAGTCCAGCTCAGTCGCCTTCGTCTGGAGGTGGCTGATCAAATGCAGTCCCTGGCAAAGGTGGAAACTCTCGCTTCAGAGGTTTACAAGCTCGCTGCTCTCGATCAGCTCACCGGTCTTTACAACCGGCGCTCCGGCGAACAGCGCCTGGCTCAGGAAATCAGCCGCGCACAGCGTCACGGCCGCCCCCTCACTGTTCTGCTGATGGATCTCGATGGGCTAAAACAAATTAATGACCGCCACGGCCACGCCGCCGGCGACACCGTGCTGAAAGGTTTTGCCGATCGCCTGCAACGCGCCATTCGCGGTTCCGACTTGGCCGTTCGTCTGGGCGGTGATGAATTCATGGCGCTGCTTCCGGAATGTCGCGCCGAAGAAGTCCGGCACGTCCTGGCCCGCCTCGAAGGCCTCGAATTCGAATTCGATGATCAGAAGCTGCGCCTGCAATATTCCCGCGGTTGGACAGACTATGCCCCCGGCGAAACGCCACAGGAGCTCTTGAAACGCGCCGACGGCGCTCTCTACGAGAATAAACGCGCCGGAAAGCGCAAGGTTGTAGCCCCACTGCAAACTCCGGTTGCGCAGTCCTCGATTTAGCAGCAACGACAGCGTCTAGAGAGCGTGGCCCGGCAGCCCAGCCAATGCGCCGGCGGTGCGGCGTGGCAATTCCCTTTGCGAAATTTTGCAACCAGAAGGCGCTGGCGCCCGTTTCAATGACAGGTTTCATCGAAAAAATGTTCCTGTGAGGAACAATATTCGAAATATCTCTTGCGCCATTTCGAGGGTTACTCGTAAGATACGTCCTAGTTAGAGGAAAGATACCATGCCCAAAGAGAAACCAAAGGTTAACATCGGGGAAGTGATCAAGTCCTATCGCGCCGACCGCGGCTTGTCGCAAGGCGATATCGAACGCCGCACCGGCCTGCTCCGTTGTTACCTCTCGCGCGTCGAGAACGGCCACACCGTTCCCTCGCTCGAAACCCTCGCCAAAATTGCCGAGGCCATGGAAATCTCCCTCGCCGACTTTTTCCCCGGCAGCGATACGCCCGGAGACCGCGAAACCCGCAAAATGCTCGGCGAACTTTCCGAAGAAGAAATCCGCTTCCTCGCCGACATCAAAAAATATTCCACCACTTTATCCGACGATGACAAGAAACTCGTCCTGGCCATGATCCGCAAAATGGCCACCATCACCCCACCCCCGTCACGCGTAAACGGCAAATCCGCCAACATCGGCCGCCGCCCCGAGTATTAGATCGAACTCGCGGCGATTCTATCTGCCGTCGTTTTATCATCTGCCTTTATCAGTGTTCATCTGCGTTCATCAGTGGTGATTTTGAACTCCCCACCACCTCCGCCAACAGCCGCTAGCAACAAACCGCACCAATTCGATACAATGGTAAAGACATGACACAGAAGCGTCACAAAACCGTAGGTGTAAAAGTCGGCAAAATCCAAGTCGGCGGCGGCGCCCCCGTGGTCGTCCAGTCCATGACCAACACCGACACCGTGGACATCGCCTCCACCACCCAGCAATGTCTGGAACTAGCCCAAGCCGGCTCGGAATTAGTCCGTATCACCGTAAATATTCCCGAAGCCGCGGCCGCCGTCCCTGAAATTAAAAAGCGCCTGCTCGATGCCGGCTGCGACGTCCCGCTAATCGGCGACTTCCATTACAACGGCCACGTCCTGCTCACGAAATATCCCGCCTGCGCCAGCGCGCTCGATAAGCTGCGCATCAATCCCGGCAACGTCGGCGCCGGCCAGCGCCGCGACGAACAATTTTCCACCATCTGCAAAGTGGCGCGCGACCATAACAAGCCCGTGCGCATCGGGGTCAACGGCGGCTCGCTCAATCAAGAACTGGTGATGCGCAAGATGCAGGAAAACACCGACAAAGACCTCGGCAAATCCTCGGAAGAAATCATCAACGAGTGCATGGTTCTATCCGCGCTGGAATCCACCGCTCTCGCCCTGGATTGTGGCCTGCGCAAAGATCAAATTATTATTTCGTGCAAGGTATCTCGCCCGCACGATCTCGTAGCCATCTATCGCGACCTGGCCGCGAAAACCGATCAGCCGCTGCACCTTGGCTTAACCGAAGCAGGAATGGGCGCGAAAGGCCTCGTCTGGTCCTCTGCATCCATGGGAATTTTGCTCGATGAAGGCATCGGCGACACCATCCGCGTCTCGCTCACACCGCGCCCCGGCGGCGATCGTCGCGACGAAGTTTACGCCGCCTGCGAACTGCTGCAATCGCTCGGCCTGCGCAGCTTCGCGCCCAGCGTCACTGCCTGCCCCGGCTGCGGACGCACCACCAGCACCACTTTCCAGGAATTAGCGGAAAGCATTCAAGGCTACATTCGCGACAAAATGCCCGAGTGGAAGCGCTACTACGAAGGCGTGGAAGACATGAAGCTCGCCGTGATGGGCTGCATCGTCAACGGCCCCGGCGAATCCAAAGCCGCCAACATCGGCATCAGCCTCCCCGGCACAGGAGAAGCTCCCCGCTGCCCCGTGTACATCGACGGCAAACATTTCAACACCCTGGAAGGCAACTACGACGAACTCTCCGCCGCATTTCAAAAACTAGTGGACGACTACATCTCCACAAAATACGCCAAGCGCGAACATCCGCTCCCAGAAGTAAGCGTCCCAGTGCCAGCCGCGACAGCCGCCGCAAAATCCGCGCTCCGCGTCCTGGCGTAAGGCGTTTGGGTTGGAAGTTGTGTTTTGCGCTGACTTATTGTGAGAAAACACCACCGCATTGCAGCTTCTGCGCACGTCTTTTCGTGAGGTCAATTGAATAACGCCGCGACTTTTCATCTCTGACGAGAAGCGCGTTGCCCGCGAGCTTGAGGTCCGTGATGAAGACCCACTGTATGTCTTCCTCTACCCAGGGCTCGATGTGGCTGTGAAATACCTTTACCCTCCACAACTCGTTCCCGCTGGACAAGTCCGCTGCAACGACATAGTGATCTCTGCCATCGCCCTGTGCTGTGTACCGGATACCGGCGAAGGTAAGCGGAGCGACCGGTTTTGGGTCCACGCGTTTCGCAGGCACAGACACTGCGAGGAAAGCGAGCACAACGGCTGTAATCGCTGAGTTCCGACGGAACGTACTCATTGTCCGGAGCCTTCCGACCACACGCTACGATACCCTGGAGAGCATGGCAATCCAACGCCAGGCAATTCCAGGTTCTCACTCATGCCGCAGCGCATGCAACGGGTCTGTCCGCATCGCCCGCCGCGCCGGAATATAACTAGCCGCCAGCGCCACCCCAGTTAGCAGCACCGCAACGCTCGCGAACGTCACCAAGTCCGTCGGCCGCACGCCAAACAGCAAACTAGCCATCAATCGCGTTAAAGCCAAAGCCGCCACCACACCAATCCCCACGCCCGCCAAAACCGCCCCAATCCCCTGCCCTATCACCAACTTCAACACGTCGCCAGGCTGCGCGCCCAGCGCCATGCGTATCCCTATCTCGCGCGTGCGCTGCTGCACCGTGTACGAAATCAATCCATACAATCCAATCATCGCCAAAATCAGCGCGAGGCCCGCAAAGCTCCCAATCAAGTACGAAGGATAACGCCGCAAAAATACCGACGCAGTCTGATCCGTGAAATGCTCCATCGTCTGCGGCTGAATCAAAGGCAATTGCTGATCTATCTCGTGCAGCGCCGCTTGCGCCGAACCCACAAACGCCGCGGGATCGCCCGCCGTCCGCAACATGTACGTCAGATAGGTCGAAGGCCCCTGCTCGTTCGCCACGTAAATCACCGGCACGGGCGGCCCGGCCAGATCGTCCTGCGCGATATTCCCCACCACGCCCACAATCTCCCTATAAGGTTCCTTCGCATCAAACGTAAACCGCGTGCGTTTCCCCACCGCCTGTTCGTTCGGGAAATACTTATTCACGAAGGCTTGGTTGACAATCTCCACCCACGGCGCATCGATCTTGTCCGTCGCGGAAAACATGCGCCCGGAAACCAGCGGCACTTTCAGCGCCGAAAAATAATCAGGCGTCGCCGTAATAATGTCGCATTCATCTTCCTGCCCTGCCTCCGTAGGGCGCCCCTGCACCAAAAACCGTATCGTCCCACCACTTCCGCCAATCGGCAGCGCGCTGGTCACTCCCACGCCCTGCACGCCCGGCATATCGCGCAACTTCTCGCTGAACTCGTGCTCGAACAACCGCGCCGCCGGACTGTCGTTCGGATAATTCTTATCGCTGGGATAAGAGCTGTCCGGCAGGTTCACCGAAAACACCAGCAGGTTCCGCTGGTCAAACCCCGCATCCTGATGCAGCAGTGCATGCAGGCTCTGCAACATCAATCCCGCGCCCACCAGCAGCACCAGTGACACGGCAATTTCCGCCGTCACCACCGCATTACGCAAACGTGCGTGCGCCGTGCTCGTTCCTGCGCGCGATTCGTCCTTCAGAGCGTCGCTCACTTTCGTCTGCGACATCGAAAGCGCCGGAGCCAATCCAAAAAGCACCGCGGTCAGCAAAGTCACACCGCAAAGAAACGCCAGCACCGGCAGATTCGTGCCCGCCTCGCGCAAGTTTGGCAAAGTGCTCAGCACGGTCTGCGGAATCGCGTCAATCAGCAAATTCACGCCCCACTGCGCCGCCACAAATCCCACCACCGCTCCCAGCCCGGCCAACAGCACGCTCTCGGTGAGCATCTGGGCGACCAATTGTCCGCGACTCGCACCCAGCGCGGTGCGTATCGCGAATTCCTTCCGCCGCCCCGCCGCGCGCGTCATCATCAGATTCGCCACGTTCGCGCACGCAATCAGCAGCACAAATCCCACCGCGCCGAAAATTACCAGCAGCAACGGCTGCACCTGCCCCACAATCCTGTGCCGCAACGAACCGATGGCCACAAACACCGACCCATCCTGCTGTGGATATTCCCGCGCCAGCTGCGCCGTAATCCCGTCCATTTCCGCCTGCGCCTGCGCCGTGCTCACTCCCGGCCCCAGCCGCGCAAACACATTCATCCAGCGCAGATTTCGCCGCGTCAGCAGGTCCCGCGTGGCGTGCATCGGAACCCACAACGGAAACCCATTCGACGGCGCGAATTGAAAATCGCGCGGCAGCACACCCACGATCGTCACCGGCTTGTTATCCAGCGTGATGGTGCGTCCAATCGCCGCCGCATCGCCGCCGAAATCGCTGCGCCAATATCCGTACGTCAACATCGCCACGTGGGGGCCGTCGCCTACGTCTTCGCCATCCACAAATCCTCGACCCAGCGCTGGCTTCACCCCCAGCGTCGCGAAAAAATTCGGCGCCACCTGCGTCGCGAACACAGACTTGGGCTCGCCGTTCCCCGCCAGCGTAAAAGTATCGAAGCTGTAAGCCGTCAACGCCGCGAAATTCTTCGTCAGCTTCTTCCAATCCACGAAATCCGGCATGGAAGTGTTGCGGCTCGCCCCTTCATTGTCGCGCGTCTGCGTGCGCCCTTCCCCCAGCGTCACCAACCGGTCCGGCTGGTAATAAGGCAGCGGCCGGAGCAGCGCCGAATAAACCACCGAGAAGATCGCCGCGTTCGCCCCAATCCCCAGCGCCAAGGTCAGCACTGCCACCAAAGTGAACGCCGGGCTCTTCGCCAGTACGCGCATCCCGTACTGCACGTTCTTCCACAGCGCATTCATCAGTGCGCCTCCCAGGTTTCAGCGCTACATGCTTGCAAAAGCCCGCGCGTCATTTTTCCCACTGGATTTTGTAGTGGCCGGTCGCATCCTGCAACGTCACGCGCAACAGCCATTCGCCTTTGATGGCCTGGATGTTCGACGTGCTCATGCTGGCTCGTTCCGTGGTTCCGATGCTCGCGCGCACCTCGCCGGTGGGATCGATCAATTCCCAGCGAACCAGTCCGTGCTCGACTTCTGCAGAAATCTTCAAATGCACCATGTCCGACGAGCCATCCAAGCGGAAGCGATACTCGACATCCTTCGTTTCGTTCGTGAAACTTTCGTCCTTTTTCAACTCAGGCTGCGCGTCAATCACCAGGGTACGGTCCGCAGACATCGTCGTGGCTGCGCCCGATGGAATAGCTATAAGCACATCCCTGCGCGGATTAGGCAAAGACGCGGCCGTGCCGAAAACAACGGGTCCCAGAATCAGAGCACCGGCGCCCACCAACCCCGCAACACGAATTCCCCACTGCGCTTGGCTGCTATCCACTCTCATTGGGACACCTCGCTGGTAACGCTCAATTGCAACCAACATGCCAAGTTCGGCGCGGCGCAATGCATTGATTCTGCGCGAATTACCGGCCGACAGTTTCCCTCACCAGCCTCGTCACTGCTCGCCTGTGGGACGCCCCGGACGCCGCCATCGCACCTTCTCTCCCGAAACTCATTGAAACCCAACGAATCTCCCGGCAAATTGATACCTGCCGCAGCCACTCGCGGCCCACTGGAACCACACCGCCGATGACTCACGCATTTCCCGCAGCTGGCGCGAGAAAAAATGTCTGACGCCGCCACCACCCCCCAAGCCATGCCATCAACCGCGCCTCCGCCGCACCGCGGCGCAGAAAAGCCCCACTGGCGCTTCGGCTTCTGGAGCCTGATCGTCACCCAATTCCAGAACGCCTTCAACGACAACGCCATCAAGTTCCTGGTGATTTACATCATCGTCGCGATGAATTTTCCGAAGGATACCCGGGAAAATCTGATCCTCATCGTCGGCGCGCTATTTGCACTGCCGTTCATCTTCTTCTCGATGGCCGGCGGCAATCTGGCGGATCGCTACAGCAAGCGCAGCGTGGTGATCGGCACGAAGTTGATGGAAATTTTCGTAATGGCCGTGACCATTCTGGGTCTTTGGCTGCACAATTTGCCGCTGGAATGCGCCGCGGTATTTCTCATCAGTTCGCAGTCGGCTTTATTCGGGCCGTCGAAATACGGATTGCTGCCGGAGCTGGTCCCTGAACGTAAGCTCTCCTGGGCCAACGGAATCATCGAACTCGGCACTTTTTTGGGCAGCATCGCGGCAGTAATGGCCGCAGGGGCATTGGCGGAGCGCTACCACGGGCGTGAAGAAATCGCCGGCGTCATCCTCCTGGGGTGCACGCTCCTGGGCCTTACTACCAGTTTCGGCATCACGCACGTGCCCGCGGCGGATCCCACCAAGAAATTGCGATGGAATCCGATTGGCGATCTGGGCGCGCAGATGAAAACCATTCTCGCCGACCGCACGCTGGCTTGGGCGGTGATGGGCAATACGTATCTCTTCTTTCTCGCTGCGCTCCTGCAATTCACGATCATTATTTACGGCCACGATGTATTGCGCGTGGACGAAACGCACATCAGCTACCTGCAGGCGGCCGTGGGAATCGGAATTGGGATCGGCAGCGTCGCAGCGGGATATCTTTCTGGGGGCAAAATCGAATACGGATTGATTCCGCTCGGCGCGCTGGGCATGACGATTTTCGGCGCGCTGCTCTATTTCAACGCACCCAGCGCGATGCTAGCCGCTTGGCTGGGAAAGACCGCCGCGCATACGGGCTGGGCTCCCTTCGAACACCTGTCTTCATTGATCGCCCGACTGGTACACCTGCGCATCCCCGATCTTTGGCTGCTGGGATTCTTTGGAGGCTTCTTCGCAGTTCCGATGAACGCGCTGATCCAGCACCGGCCACGCCCTGCCCAGAAGGGCGGCGTGATTGCCGCGGCGAATTTCTGGTCGTTCGTGGGGATATTTGTAGCGGCCGCGGCATACAACATTTTTTCGGCGCGTTTTCACCAGTCCGCTGCCGCGATTTTTCTCGATGGCGCGATCCTGACGGCGATCATGACCGGCTATTCGATCTACCTGTTGCCGGATTCCCTCCTCCACCTCGTTCTCTTCATGGTCACACACTCGATTTACCGCATTCGCGTGGAAGGCCGCGATAACATCCCCGAGTCTGGCGGCGCTCTGTTCGTCTCCAATCATATGTCTCTGGTAGACGCGCTGCTGCTCCTTGCCTCGACCGACCGCCCCATCCGCTTCCTCATGTTCAAGGACATCTACGACCAGCCGCACATCAAGCCTTTCGCCAAAATGATTCGCGCCATTCCCATTTCCTCGCAGCTGCGCCCGCGCGACATGATCCATTCCCTGCGCGAAGCCAGCGACGCAATACGCAACGGCGAAATCGTCTGCATTTTTGCCGAAGGCCAGATCACGCGCATCGGTCAGCTGCTGCCTTTCCGCCGCGGCTTGGAACGG